>Ga0209339_1000877_pt1 | contig 11827 bp, 8 predicted proteins | sample OlaalgELextract3_FD_187376 | JGI IMG/M metagenome (GOLD analysis project Ga0209339, IMG submission 187376) | Olavius algarvensis symbiont microbial communities from Tuscany, Italy - Type A ELBA extract 3 (SPAdes) (version 2) | ecosystem: Host-associated > Annelida > Digestive system >... | reverse complement strand
GTAGCCAAGCCATAATAGAATTTTATGCACTAGTAAATCTGAAGCCGCAGTAACTGGTAATAAAAAAACCGCGCTGTAGGTATGTTGAAGCTGACTACAGACAAACACGAAGCATCGCGCGGTCTCTGCGACAGCTGAGCTTTTTGTTCATACACCTTGCATGCAGCCATTTGCCATCTTCCTGCAGGATTTGGTGAAGATCGACTATAGGCGATCTCGGAGATATCGCGAGCAAAAATAAGCAGTATAAAAAATGACATAACTCGAGCGCTTTCTTATAAAACTAACAGAACCATCAAAGAAGGGATGCTTGGTTCTCTCAATTCGACCAACTTGCCACCTTTTGGCCTCATCAGGTGCATGCAGTTGAACGAGTCGCCACATTCAAATTATTGGGAGTCCACCTAAATGCAAATCTATCCTGGTCCACGTATACGTTAGCATCATAACAGCAAAAGCTAGCAAAGGGCTTTATTTTTATCGCGGGTCATGCAGCACACACTGACGCGCGATATTGATATAGATATTTTGTCTGTCCGTCCGTTTGTCTGTCTGTCTGTCCGTCCGTAACGTTCCGGTATTGGATGAAAAAGGCTTAACATATTGTCATAGTTTTTTTCACCATACGGTAGCCCAATTATTCTAGTTTTATCAGCATCAAACACCTTCACGAAATTCCGACGGGGTCACCCCCCTGCGGGGGCGCTAAATACAGGGGTATAAAATTTCGCGATTTTCTACAAATAAGTCGCTATAACTCGCAAACGGTACAAGATAGCGCCATAGTTACTTTTGAAGGCGAATAGGAAACTGCACCCAAGCTTTCGAATGGCACCACTTTCAATGACCTTGAGTCACCTCTAAGCCAGATTTCAAGGTTACGGTATTACTCAACATCAAATAACTCGCAAATGGTACAAGATACAATGACGGACTAATAGGAAGTCATACATGATCTATTGAACCGCGCCATTTTCAATGACCTTGAACAACCCCAAACCCAGATTTCAAGGTCAGGCCATTCTTTGACGCTGAATATCTCCGAAATGGGTAAAGATACGGCCACAGAAGGCGAAAAGAAACCGTACCCAAGCTTTCAAATGGTACTTTCAATGACCATGAGTGACCTCTAACCCACATTTCAAGGTTACGATAATATTCAACGTCAAATAACTCGACTGACAGTCAGTCGTGTATGATCTGTCCAATTGGTTCCATTTCCAGTGACCTTGAGTGACCCTTAACCTATACGTGTCAAGGTCACGGCATAATATTTAGGCCTATATGCCCTCAACGTATTGTGTGCGCAGCTGACGCGCGATCTGTTTGCGATAGCTAAATTCTTGTTTGAAGCAGCTAAAGATAGCATGCTCTACAAGAACAGCTTCTACGCTTTTATACCGCTTCAACGAGTGCTCAAGTACGCTGCATCGGTCTGGCATCATCGCATTTATTCACTCGTGCACAAGCCCAGCAGCTATAATCGGGCCATCCATCACCCGAAGTTAATGTCCTATTTCAACTATTTATCGCTGAACTTAAATCATTAGAACAGAAACGTGATGGCCTTTCAAGATCCTTCTTAGAACATTTGCAAGCTGACTTCCAACACTTGCTGCCATGCATCACGCGGCGGGATACCCATGTTTCCATCTCCTTCCAAGGCTCCGTTTATGCACGTATGGCCTAAACCGCTACCAATCCACAATTTGCTGACGCACTATGCACTCACACAGCACTTGCATTTGTTTGTTTTTCTTATCTTAATATGTTTTCTATTATCGTTCATGTCGTGTGTCACCGGCTCTCGAGTTATGTTTTCCTTTTTAGTTAAGGTTGTTGTTTTATTATTGTTACCACCATATTAATGGTGAAATAAAGATCTACAATAAACTCTGAACGACAGATACAGTTTATAAAACCATGCAGCAGAAAAAATGGGATTGAAGATTAATACGAAAAAGACCGAAGTAATGGCCATAAACAGATATAAGAGTGGAAAATAAGAAATACTAAAACAAAGTAGAAGAATTGATACTTGGGAGCTGTGACCATGAGGAATCATGTCACAATGACATGCGATAGGCCCCTAGAATTAGGAAAGCATCTTCGGTGTTCGCAAGACTTACAAAGACAGACGCGTAACAATCCAAACATACGAAGTTTTCATTGTGTCATGGGGAATGCTTTCAGGGTTGAACATGCCCTGCCTGTCACCAATACTAGAAACTGGGGCAGAATGCTGGGCTTTCAGAAAACTCATAAAAGTATATTTGAATGCAGAATACCGTTGTCCGAGAAAGTCAGCATATCGCACATCAGCTATACTCGCTAAATCTGAAAAGTGCTGAAGTTATAACATCCTTCAAAAGTGTTGTGCCTCTTCTAACACTGTCCGGTTGACTGCAACACTTTCAGATGTAGTGAGTAAACTGGAAAATACGAGTAAAACGAAATGAAACACTGGTGCAAAGATACCTGCTGCCTTTTCAAAAGGTGAATAAAGTTGTGTGATACAGATTACAGAGAGGCTGCATGGTTCGGATATCTCAAAAGCGAATTAACTGCAGTAATACAAGCAGCACTGGAATGCAACATTAGTAACGAGCACAATTGCCTGCATGAATGCAGAGGAATGCAGTGTCCGAGATGAGGCGATGCACGACATGCAGCAGAATGTGTCAAAAATGGGAAGAAATTGAAGAAATTTGTCCGGTCAGCCTCAGCGTCGGCAATGCGCGGGTGAAGACAGACGCGGGTTAAAGAAGAGTATAATATTAATCTCAATGTTGACTGACTGCACGATCGCGTGACTGCTAAACGATGTCGATACGGATACATTGTCGAGCATGCACTTGTGTGTTGTATTGTTTCACAGAAACTTGGAGGTCATAAATATTTGTTACAACACTCAATAACCATGTAGCTGTGTTTCTTTATGTTTTCTTCCGTGGACATTCAGTCCTACATTTTTTTAAATTTTTGCCACGCGATGCTATGCTATAAGCGCGGCCTGATGTCTCTGTATGTCTGTCGTTCGTTTGTCCGTCTGTCCGTCTCTCACGTTCGTGTATTCTGTTGAAATGAGAAAACATATTCTAAAATTTTTTTATCGTCTATAGACCCACCATTCTAGTTTTTCACACCAAACCTTATGACACTATTCCAACGGGGACCCCCTCACTGAGGCAAAAATCGCGATTTTCGACCAATATTTGGCTGTGGGATCGATGACTGCTGGAGAGTCGAGCACGGAATAAAGTTATAGCACTTAGTGGCGGCGTTTGTTTATCGCGGCAGACGGACGACGAAGTGCCACACATCAGTGAATTTTGTTTATGACAGCAAGCCTGCGCGTCGTTTTTAGCGGTCGACGGTGGCCGAACAGAACAGAACAGAATTTAGTTGTATGTACGCATTGGTAAACCTGAAGCCGAAGTAACTCGAAGTATTGTACACTTAAAGCTAATATACAGGCACGAAGCGTAGCGCGGCCTCTCTGCGACAGCAGAGCTTCTTGTTCGTTTAGGGATACTGTTGCAAGTTTAATTGTAAGTGTGTGCGTTTTCACGTGTAATCTATTAATTTTAATAAACTTATAATAATCTGAGGTATTTTTAGTAACTATGCATCCTTTTACGTTTCGCGGTGACGCGTGACTATAACTAAAGAATAGAAATAGCGATTAATGCGTATACTTGGCAGGCTGGGTCGAGCACACTTCGAGAAGCAGCCTCCGAGTAATCTTCGCAAGAGCAACTTCTTTCACTTCGTGCTAGCGATGTACGACCGACACGGCCAACCAGTCGAGGTCGAGAGAACGGCATTCATTGACTTCGTCGAAAAAGATCGGGTCAGTCGTCCAGTCGTAATAATGGCACTGTTTTTTTTCGCCATCACGGCAGCCATGATTGGGATGGTTACTTTGTAAAAGTAGTTCATTTCTACTTTGTAGAAAAAGTAATTACTTATGGAAAAGAGTAATTAATTACTGATTACTGTTACTGCAATGAAAGTAATTACTTCAAACAAACACAATGTTAAACGCATGCACATGTGCGTTTAATGTACTGTGTTTGTTGGAAATAATTACTTTCATTGCAGTAACAGTAATCAGTAATGTTTTTCACTTGAAATTATATTATAATTTGCATATTTCAACTGAATGTGTGATGCCACACAGAATACTAGAGTCTATACCACTTTTTGTCACTTGGACTAACAGCTATGGAAAAAGTACATTTCAGGCGACGTGTAACCGCTGTCACATGGAAGTAATTCAGAGAAGTAATTGCAAAAGTATCACAGTAACTGCATAAAAAGTATCTGATTAGTGTAATTAATTACGTCATTGCAAAAGTAATTAATTACAGCAAGTAATTATTACAAAACGCAACTATTATATACATCTTTATTCATCATAATATGAGAGAAAGCACTGAACAAAAAGAACAGCAGAAATCAACACAAAAAAGAAGAAAAATAACAACAATGGAACAAGTTACGCAAATTTACATATAACATTTCCACATGATCGATATTTTGCAACAGACCTCTTACTACGTTTCTCAACAACAGTGCTAGGTAGATCAAATTCAAACTGTGCACGGCAGTAATTTACTATATCAATGTTATTTGTCTGAAACAATTTCATGAAAAATCGATTTACAACAAAATCTAAGGAACTGATATCGGATTTTCGCAGTACTGCACAACATTGACGGCAGCAAAGGATTGAAGCAGAGTAAAAACAAACAGTGAATAAATAGTTTAAAGATGAGAAGATCAAAATGACGCTGAATTGTCTTTATATTGTGCAGTTGCAGTGTTTCTACTTTGCATGCTTATCGAGATAATGTTTTATTATTATGCCCCCGCCGGCAGGGAAGGGGGCAATAAGCGTTGCTTTTGTCCGTCCGTCCGTCTATCGCGTACATAGCGAATAATTCGAAAACCCATTGCAAACGCCTAGCGTGCCCAAATTTGGAAGTAAGGTTCCTACCTTTGATGCGACTCGCATACCAGTTTCAAGGTCAAAAGGTCAAAGGTCACAGGTCAAGGTTACCAGGCCCATTAATGCTCACACACATCGTGCGCCATATCTTCCGAATGGCAAGGCCTACCAACTTCAAATTTGGCATACGGATGGAGGACGACAACCCGCATCAGCCACTGCAGGCGCCATGACCTCCAAGGTCAAAGGTCAAGGTCGCAAGGTCACGTGATCAGTCCGAGACGTCTTGGCCCAATGCTGTACCTGTGTCATTAGAGGTCGGCGGGGGCATAGCATGACGGCCGAACCCGGCGGCCACACTTCTTGTTTAGGCCTATACGCGTTTATCTGAAGATGTCTCGATATACGTCGTCCAAGTGCGGTATTCAAAATAGCTATGTAAATCTTCGCTAATTAATGGTAGCGTCATAAATATACGAGAAATAAAAAAAGAAAAGCACGAATATTTATTTCGTTTTGTGTCATAATTTTGGAGTTCCTATAGATAAAACAAAATGGATTACAAACTGTACTGCTATATGTGACTTTCGACTGGTAGGAATGCGACGGTCAGAAGACGAACAACGGCATTCACTATCGGCTGCAGCTGCTATACGCCAACGGTAAGCGCCAGGTCGACTGTCGTTGATAATGATGTGTGGGTGGGCGGGCGATGAGCCGAGGTCAAAGGTTAACGACCGAGCTCTTCCCATTGCAGCTTGTCGCGCTGGTCCCGATGACACTGAGTCACGCACGATACAGACATCACTCGGTCACTCTCGTGAAACACTGTCATTTTAGCTTTCAGCAGCAACGCTGCCTTATCTAATGTTCATAAATGACGTCACAGTGACGTCATCGTAATAAAACTTATACCTGGTATTCAGAATTAAGTCCCCTACAAAACGTATATTTCGGAATTTTCTCGTTTTAAAAATTAACAGAATGACGCCGTTTTGTAACTTATTTATAGAACGACCCTTGTACATTTGTCTGCATTCACCGTATGAATGGTAGCGGATTTTTTTTAAATGTAGCGATTTAAAAACACATATTTTCGTAGTTTAACTTAGGTTATATTATTTCATACAGGATATTAACCGTTTTATGGTGAAATAAAGTTTGTCATAAAATAATAAGTACACTGACAATTATAAACAATTTAGACTAAATTACAAAAGACGGATGAGTATCATGCCTTCACAGTTGTTTTTCATTAAGAAAGTTAGTAAGTAATTAAGTAAGAGTATTTTATAAGGCGCAATAATCTAAAAGTCACTATTTGTTTTTACGTTTATCAGTTTTATCGCTCTTTTACCGCCAGTTTTTTCAGACCAAATTTCTTACAGTACATCACACAGGAATAAGAAATGCTTGAAACGAGACTGAGGTGAGTAAAAACGGCCAAAAAAAACGCAGATTTATGACCTTTGCGTCGTGTGTACAGTGCATAATGTAACCTGTTGTCTGTGCCGTGCTTTAGGACAGAAAAGCTCTTGTATCTCGAGTTACATTACGCTGGATAATTGGATAAAATATTCTGTGGTTCTAGCTTAGCATGTGGAATGGTGGGGCAAGTTGTGAAACGCGGAATATATCAGTACGACAGTAGGCCTATGTAGTTTTGCCGAGTGACTGGACAGATAATTCGATAGTCTTTAATCGAGCGATCAGATCGCGTGCCGTCACTGTGGCGCGCCGGCTGTTCACTTGCCGCGACGGCTGAGTGCGTCGTGCGCATGCGCGTGTTGTTGTTGCAGGTGTCCGTCAGGAGCAGGACCTGTACATCCGGCTCATCGACTCCGTCACAAAGCAGGTACGACACTGCTCACCTGCTGATTGCATTGAGAGGGCGGTGGGGTCCATACACTACAGAACGTATCTCCGCGCGCTTTGATCTATTAACTTCTGATGACGATAACTTTGTCACAGAATCAGTCACATTGCTGACCTAACAGCGGGCGTTCAGCCTGTTACATCTCTGCCAGCGTTAAATGATCTCACAGCCTTCTCAGTAAATGTCACCAAGCAAAATTACCGATTTGTCGCCACTTTTGACCATTCTTTCTCACTGTTGGTTTAACAGCTGGATAAGAGAATTTTTGAGCGGTAGATCACAGAGTGTTGTAGTTGATGGCGCGTCATCGAGAAGTGTACCTGTTATATCCGGAGTGCCACAAGGATCCGTCCTAGGACCATGCCTTATATCGCCCTTGGTTTGAAGTCAACGGTGCGTTTTTTGCCGATGACACAATGACTTACTTGGCAGTAAAAAGTAAACAGGATGCAGACCTTCTTCAGAAAGATTTAGACAAGCTGGTGAAATGGGAGAAATTATGGCAAATATGGAATTCCACCCGGACAAGTGTGAAATTATAAGTATCACCAGGAAGAAAAACCCTATCAAATATCCATATACTGTGCACGGACAGTTACAACACGTAGACGTTGTGAAATATCTCGGGGTCAAAATATCATATGACTTGCGTTGGAATAACCATGTGGATTATGTTATAGCGAAAGCCAATTCAACTCTAGGGCTAATCCGGAGGAATGTTAACATAAGGAATTCGCAGGTGAAACAGAGAGCATACACTTCTTTGGTACCCCCCATCCTGGAATACAGTTCAACAGTTTGGGATCCTTATCGACTGCTACAAACAAGATAGAAGCTGTAGCAGTCGACATGCCTCTTCAGTCGAAACAGTATACGTCTCCGACAAGAACTGAAAACGCTGTGGCTTACCATCTATACCAACATCTGCTTGTGACTATCATCTGTTCTCCTTTTTTCCCTAAAACCGGTCGGGATTGGAATTCCCTACCCCAAGAAGTGGTTCAGTTGAGCACCGCTGGAGCTTTCAGGAGTGCCCTTCAACCTACTCGACTGTGACCACCCCGGTGCAACCCAGTGCCAGAGTCTTCAATACTAAAGTTGGCACTTAACCGCAAGAAAAAGGATACTTTAAATTTTGTGTGTTTTGCATCTTTTCTAAATAAGGCCAGTTTGTTAGTGTAAGGGTTAAGTTTGTGTTTTTGTACACTCTGTGTTTTATATTTGTCTTAAGTCACAATATTTTTCAGTATTAGCTTTTGGTTGAGTTTGATTGTCATTACCAGTGCAATCTTCTGCCTGGAAATATTGTCTACGAAATGACCTGTTAAATGTCGACTGTCGAGTGAAGTTAAGCTCTATACTGACTCAATTCTGATCTCATCCGCTAATTTATACTATGCAACTCTGTTTGCTGTAGCCTTTAAACTTAAAACGACCAGAGAACTGATGTCGTATAGTTTTGCTTCTGTACGACTACGGTCTTTTTGTCTTGCTGTCATTAACCTTTTTATTTTTCTCGAGGAATCAGTTTTCAGTGGCGGGGATATCGTTTGTTAGCAAGTTTACCTAAATATATCGGAATATAGCTATCGTCGTTGCACCAAAGTTGGTCGGAAAATGCATCACGGCCATGCAGAGATGACCACATGATGACCACATCTTTATTCGCTCAGAAAGAGCAGCAAGCAAGAAAACAAATCAGTTGAACATCTGGAGCATAAGTGCGTCGATCTGAGTGACTATAACAGATAGTTGAACCAAACCTGGTACACAGCTTAAGTACTATACAATTAAGATGATGGAATATGCCAAATTCACATAACTTGAAAATCCAAGATTGCGGCGGTCGCTATCTTGATTTTCGGAAAAATGTCAATAACTCCGGACTGGATAAAGCCATCTACACCAAATTTGGTGGGAAGATCCATCACGGCCACGCGGAGATGACCACGTGACCAGAAGGCGACACCGGAAGTTAATTCGCGTGACGTCATGAAAAATGTCGGGAACATAGGTGCGTCGATTTCAGAGCGCAGCTGGCGCGCGATCTGTTTGCGATAAATAAGTTCTTGTTCAATTAATTAAGCTTTTTTAATTTAAGTTATCTCTGTGTTGTTGTTGTTGTGTCTCTGTCACTTGGTTGGTGAATTCAAATTATCATTTCTAAAACGCTGAGTGGTCGGGATAATAGCGCGTCGTGGTGGCGTTCGTCGGCGTATTCAATCTGTTAATCCGTTATTAGCAGACGCTGCAGTCGAACGTTTCAATTATACGATGCGCCTTTTGTCATTACTCAGCACAAATTAGTTCTCATTTCTGCGGCGGCCACGTTAACGGCGCCGACATGAAAGAGCGGATCAGCGGATACATATATTATGCCGATCGAGAGAATGCGATTGAGAGGCATTAGCGGCGTGGCTCGGATTAAGTTGCTGTAACCGCGGCCGCCCTCGTCCTGCCTCCATTTCACCGACTGATGCGGCTGCGTTTGCCTCCATCCCGGCTATTATGCACCGCTGAGTCGGCGTCATCGCATTAAGCCACGCGGCAGTTGTGAGGAGTGCCATCTGCTGCGTTCTAGAGTCCTTGCTCTTCTCTTCTCGCACGCCTCTCACCTCGCTACCATCAGCTCGCTAAAACGAAGCAGCACGCAACGTTGCTCATTGGATAAATGTCTTCTCACTCGAAAATACGCATGACATGTCTGTTCCTCGCGTTTGCAGTCATGGTTGCCCACTCTATCTAGAGAGACAGAGAAGATTATCATATATGTTTATTTTACGAATATTTATTTATTTATTTGTGTTATTCAAATAACTTTCTCCGACGACTCAAAACTTTCACACGTGATATGATCACCTTTATTCACCAAAGGTATAGACATAATAACAAAATAAAAAATAATAGAAAATATATACCCGTTTCCTTAAAGTGTCCCCTAAATTGGCAAAAAACTCCAAATTTGCATCACTGTTCGTGCACAGCTGCAGAGTGCAGACATCGCTGTCGCAAACACCGTCTCAAGAAAACCCAACCATTAAAATGACATAACTTCACCAATTCATAAAATTTACTAGCTGTTTTTGGTAGGGATAGACCTTTTTCAGTTCTCGATGGGGTTTTTTTAATTGGCTTAGAACCAGCTGCACAGCTTCCATTTGGTCATCGTAGGGGTCCGGCTTTTTTGAGACATAGTGTATGTCCTCGTTCTATGCACAACTGTTTTGAATGCTGCTGATTGTGTCGCGTATGGCTTTTTACAGATAATTATTTACGAGGGACAAGATAAAAATCCGGAGATGTGTCGCGTTCTTCTTACTCACGAAATCATGTGCAGGTACGCACACACGTTCCTCGTATTATTAACAATCGTCTGTTACAATACAACAACGCTCAGTATGCTGATATAACGGCATTCTTTTCTTTCTAGAGTTTAAATTTAAAAGTTTGTGCGATTGATGTCACAACTTGTTTCAGCGGTTTGCAGTAACTTTTCGTGCTTCTGTGAGCGATGAGTTAAAAGTGATGAGTTTCCGTCTGTTGCTATTGTAGTCGCTGCTGCGACAAGAAAAGCTGCGGCAACCGCAACGAAACGCCGTCCGACCCGGTCATAATAGACAGGTCAGACTTGCTGTGTTTCACATTTCTCACACACAATCCAGAGCTGACAATGGGTCACGTGAGTCACAAAACTGGGGCAAGTCATGTGGGTTGTGGGTCAGTGCATGTGGTAATAAAAACATCACATTCCCATGTTAAACAATTCAGTGCGTTCTGTTTTCCGGTACAGTACAGGGTAACTGTAAGTACGTTTTACAGGTTGCAGTGACATGTCTAACTTTGATCACTGCTTGGGGCACTTTTGCAGACGTCATGTTAGGCCGACACTAAATGAAGCACTACGTATCTAGTTTAGTCATACATTTTAAGGTTTGGGTTTCATAAAATGTTGTAATTTTATGCCAGTCGGCCTGGAACTTATATCTGAAGTTCTCAGTACTTTCGTTGCATAGAAAATTGACTGCGATAAAATTTCCAGGCCACATAGGGGCGGCTGCTCGGTTGTTTTTCCCACTGGATCCGCCACTGCGCAATGTTGTGGATGCTGCAACACAAACCGATGAAATATAACGACAAGTTAGTTGGGTTTGTATACGGCGGCGGCGGCGACAGTGTTCGGCTTCGGCGACGGGTCGGACTTCAGCATCCGCAGCATCAGCAGCAGCATAATGCTGCGTCGTCCCGTCGCCTGCTGCCCGAGCGATCTCTTATCGCATGCCGGCTCGTCCTAACGACACCCTCGAGGACAGTCGTCCAACTGTCCCCGTCCCGCCGTCGACGTATTTGAACCACGTGACCACTGACCAGTCAATTACTACAGTGCACGGCGAGTACGTACTCCAGTCAGTATATTTCATGAGATGCAAGACGCGATCGAAACACGGATTATGTCGTTGTTGATCCCGTTCTCACATGCCTGCCTCCAGATTGCGATTATCCGCAGCTTTAGTCCCATCTTTCCGATTAATGCGATTGATTTTCGTCAGCGAGCTGTCGTTATATGTACTAAAATCTTCGCTCAGATTTCGGTTTAGGCGATATGCGATGTTCATCGTCACTTCGATATGCCGAACACGTAGTATGTAATGCGCACAGCAATGCACATGGATCCCTTGCCGCGATGCGTGTCATACATGTAAGTTATGTGATATTCGATAAGCAGATCCATTTCTTTTTCGCTCCTTTATTATGCCTCCGCCCCCGTAGGGGAGGCGGGGGCATTAGGCGGTCGTCCGTCCGTCCGTCCGTCCGTCCGTCTTTCTGTCTGTCCGTCTGTCTGTCTGATGTCGCGTACATCGGCTCTAACTCGAAAACCGAAAGGCCTAGGAAGACGAAACTTTGCACAGGAGTACCCCAGGTCACATGCGACTCCCACACCGACTTCAAGGTCAAAAGGTCAAAAGTCAAGGTCACGGGGCGGAGGCATATTGTGGCGG
>Ga0209339_1000875_pt1 | contig 11840 bp, 4 predicted proteins | sample OlaalgELextract3_FD_187376 | JGI IMG/M metagenome (GOLD analysis project Ga0209339, IMG submission 187376) | Olavius algarvensis symbiont microbial communities from Tuscany, Italy - Type A ELBA extract 3 (SPAdes) (version 2) | ecosystem: Host-associated > Annelida > Digestive system >... | reverse complement strand
TCAAAAGTCGATCCAGATACCATATTAGGGGTCATGCTATGCAGTTGAAAATGGTACCATTGAATTTCGGGTCTGTACCATATCGGCCACGGACCATATCGGCCACAACCATCTCGGCCACAAACCGTATCAGCCACAACCACGTCGGCCACACAAAAAGACCATATTGGCCAAAATGAATAACCATATCGGCCACAAAAATTGTACTGCTATTTACCGTCGACATTTGTCAGTAGTCACTCACTAGTCAGTCTAAGTCTAAGACTCGAAACGTCGTATTCACTCCCATCTCACATAAGCAGAGAGTTAAAGAACTCAACAGCTGTCGACATATCTCAAAGCGCTTTGACGTGAGTATATATCAGTAGTGTAGTTTGAGTTTGAGCAATCATCTATTGCCTTTGTTCTTCACCGACAGTAGAACAATTCGGCCTACACCAGTTAAGCGCAGTAGCAAGGCAGACCGACTCATTCGGCAATTAACACAGAATGCAGCGTCTTTGTAGTCTGTGTTCACGATCGTCGACTCAACAGCTCATTACATGTGAAATGTATATAAACAGGCCTATACATGTAAAATACGTGTCAGTTACGAGTGCAAGTTTTAACATGGCGTGCATAGCATGTAAAAATTAGTTTGATTTGCAATATTACTGATGAAAACATGGACATTTTGCTGATATGATCTTGACATGTCATGTCCAGGAGCATTCTTCGCTACTCATGTGACATTGCATTTATTAGCGCCTTAATGGAGTCGAAAACAACATAAAAAAACAATAAATTACGAATAACACGTCTAAAAACAGTAGACAGACTATTAAATAAAAAGAAGTTTGTTGTGCAAAAGTGAGGAATGCATGTTACAGTTAGGCTATGTCTATAGGTAGGCCGAAATTTGAATATTGCATACAGTCATGGAAGCTGTACTTTTAAACATTTAAATACTTTACAAAGAACGCAAAAAATGGGCAACCGTAATATTAAATGGATTTTCGTAATAAAAGTATGAAACAAGATTGAACTATTTGGGATTTACTAGACTAGCAACAAGAAGGCTAATAGGTGACCTGTATTGAGGAGGTAATATAGGTAGTAAAATATTGGCGGTTTTTAGAAAAACCTGACCTGACATTTGTCTTTGCTGTACTAGGGGAAACATATAAGCTTCTTTCACGTTCAAATTCACCATACGGACTACACGAAACCGAGCCGTATCATCACGATGACGCCAAAAAATTAGCTGTATATTTTGGGGCCGATATCTTTGTGGCCGATGTGGTTTTGGCCGATATGGTTGTGGCCGATCTTGATCTTTTTGTGTGGCCAATATGGTTTTTTTGCTGTGGCTGATATCGTCTTGCTGTGGCCGATATGGTTGTGGCCGATATGGTCTGTGGCCGATATGGTCGCACCCCTTGAATTTCTAGGGTAGAATTTCCTATTAGTGCTGAGTAGTAACTGTAAGCCTAAGATGCAACGTTAGCCACAGTTCCTAAGTGTAATCACGACCAACTGTCAGCCAGCAATGTCTCGACACGTCTATTGCACTCATGTGTCTCTCTCGCTATAGTGAGTTACACACATAAAAATTGAATCAAATCAGTTTACAAAATACATGAAGTTTTGTCATACTGTGAACGATTGTCTATATTTTATGCTGAGACTCTGAATTGAGATGCTTACCAAACCCACTTGACAATGATGTAGGCCTATCGCATTTTTCAGGAGTACTGTGCATTAACACTTACGCGTATGCATGACTTAATTAGCTGTGAGCAGCATGTCTGTCTGTCTGTCCGTCACACACTGGTGATTTTGAGTCAAAAGTAGTAACCATAGAATCACCGTCAGGTAGCCCAGGGACTATAATTTTAGGAGACCAAATTTTGTAACTAGGTTACAGGCGAACGCTGCTTGCGAGGGCTTAGTTTGTATTAGTTTATCATATCACTAACTTGTGGTCCAAAACTAGGTTCAGATGGAGATATCACGCAAACCATATTCTTGAAAAACAAATGATAGAACACTGCGATCTCACATGATGTCTCAGTCTCGGAGTCTTTGGCACTCGATGCTCCACCTGTACATCTAATTTTTGTACTGCCCAGTATTTCGGCCAAGTTTATGCCTATAGAATTCTGTGTATACGTGGACTTGAAGTAGTGCAAGTGACCTGTTGATTATGTTATGTAGCTCGGACAGTGCAATGTGGCCTGCTGAAGGAGGTGAAGCTGATGAATCCGCTGATGAGGGTGATCCTCATGCTAACCAGGCTTGCATCAATGAAACAGTAAAGAGGAATCTGCTGAGTGTACTACAAAGACAACATCGTGGAATCAACTTGGACAGTTTGGACACTTGCTACAGGGACAAGATTGGTACAAAGTTGGACTTCAGAAAATATGGTTTTGACAGCTTACTAGACATGCTCAAAGCAGTTACGGAAATCCGGTAATTACACTGCAAACTCTATGTGACTGTTTATTTGATTCTAATATATGCTCAGCAGTGTTACTGTAAGGAATAGATATCCCTAGACAAACCACAGCAGATTGCTGGCATTGGATTTCTGACGAGGCAGTTGCTTTTCCTGTCATTTAACCAACATTGACAAAGCATTGAAGACATGTATTATATATGGATTAGAGTTCAGCCTTATGCATGAATATGCATACATTCTCGATTTTGAGTCTCTGCAATTTAATGTTCTTCAGTCTGTTGGCATCATTATTGATGTAAGTACATCATCAGCACCACGTCTTCATTCTTGGTTTCACTTTCTAATCTCCGGTATTTTTGGACTTGCATTTCCGTGATTCACTGGATGCATTTGCAACATAGCCTTCCGTTGATGTTTAGAGTACGAGAGAAAGTGAAAATTATTTTTGAAGCAAAATTACTGTGAACATGTTGTTAATGAAGACAAGCACAACATTTCCTACATGCTTATGGAAGTAGTGACTTATTTCAAACATCAATGCATTGGTGGAAATTGTGATAAATTTGTACTCAGTTAATGCAGAATATGGTGCTTCTGCCATAAGGCACAACTGCTCTGCTCTATGATGTCTGCTGTGACACACTACAGCTACAGAAAGTTGTCAGTTCACATTTTTCTCATGTTTACCAGACTTGACACATTTTTTAATTCCCGGAATTGAAAGAACACGTATCTTGCAAATAGTACAAGATAGAACTAAACATACAATGACAGTCTGCTAAGAAGTCGTATATGATGTATTAAATGGTGCCATTTTTAATGAATTGAATGATCCATAACCCAGGTTTCAAGGGTGTGACATTATTCGACGTTGAATGTCTGACAAATGGTAATAGACACACTGTTACTAGAGACCACTAATAGAAAGTAATGTGTGGCCTATTGAAATGTGCCTGTGCATTGTCAATGACCTTGATCGACCTTTAAGGTCATTTCAGCTATATCTGTCTGAAAATAAGCCTAACCTATTTTTGCCATCTCTAAAGTCCAGGTGATCCAATGAAGGATATCACTGCCCATGACCTTGAGTGACCTTTGAAAGTTATTTCAGGTACTGTGAATGGTTTCATTGTCTGTATATCAGCATACAGTATGCAGCGTAATATAATATACGAAGTCAGTTACAACGGTCGGACAGCATATGTGACAGCAATTATTTTCTGCTGTGAAATTCTGTTGGAAGAACTGTTATGATGCTGAGCGCAATCTGTTAGTGATGGCTAAGTTTCTTGTTATATTTCAGGCTGATTCAAGATCGAAAGTCTGGCAATTGGAGGGTGTATTTAAACGATGGTGAAGGTAGTCGGTTCATGCCGGAGAAGAGAACTGGTGGATCTGAGCGTAACAGATCGTCTGGTGGTCGTGGAGGCACGCAGCTGAGTTCAGCGATGAAGAACAAATCTCCAGCACGCACCTGTCAGTCTCGTCAGCAGGTCTGTGGCACTTAAAACAAGAAGCTCAGCTGTTGCAGAGAGACTGCGCAATGCTTCTTGTCATTAAGCATTTTATTAAGTCACTCAAGGTCACTCAAGTCATTGAAATGACACCTTTGAATAGACCATGTACAAGTCCCTGTTAGTATTCGAATCCGTTGAAACAGTGTCTGTGTCTCGTACTGTTTCTGGTTATTCATCATCAAATAATGGCGTGACCTTGAAATCTGGGTTAGGGGAAACTCACAATCATCGAAAATGGTCACATTCGAAAGCTTGGTTACGATTTTCTGTTGGCGTGCCATAGTAACTATGGCCGTATCTTGTATCTTTGCTGAGATACAGCGAGATATTGTAGATAGTTATTTATTTCACTATTAGTATGGTAGTAACAATAATAAAACAACAACCTTAACTAAAAAGTAAACTTAACTAAATAGAACACCATGCAGAAAATTTAAAATTTTTTACAACGGTATTCTAGCTGAATACTCGGCAATTCAAAGCTAAACAGTTCTTGACATAGAGATAATTCGAATGTCTGTAGTCCTAAACAATTTCATGAACAGCCCATTGATAACAAAGTCAAGTGAATTTAGCTGATTTTTCTGTAAGGGCAGAGTCTCTAAACCGTACATCAGGATTGGCATACATTTGCTTGAAATAATTTGTAAAATGACTTCTTCAGACGCAGTTCGTCCAATGTTACTAACTAACTATACTATTGATTGGACTCTCCATGTAGTAGTATTATGTATATTCATCAGCACTCCCCATAGTCGAAAATTTGGGCAATTTTGGGGGTTCCAGTTCCCCATCAGACGTCAAAGGAAAACCCCACTAAAAAGGCACCCCTTTGGCTCTTTCGCTACAACACAGAATAACCGGAACGTTCTGCAATGCGCAGGTCTGTGGTAGCATGACTGCTCATAGAGTAGCAGCTTTCAGGTGTAATGGTGGTCTAACAACTGGAATAAATATTAAAGATGATATGTGAGGAAGCGTTAATGCTCAGTGCAAAGGTCATCAAATCACGCTGTTGATGGGCGAGATATTCGCAATGTAACTAGTGAGTATAGAATTGCTCTGACTTCAGCAAGCGTAGGTTATTACGGAACTCTTGACTGAAAGCTATGTCTTACGCAACTTTTTGATCTCACTCATGTCAAAATATAACGGCAGTTACATATACTGCGAGTGTGACGGATGGGTGCTGGGTCACTGGGTCTTATGTTTTAGCTGCCGGGTCTTACACAATAGGTGGGGGATCTCGTCTTTGAGGTGACGGGTCTGCCCTGTGAGGTGGCAGGTCTAAACTTTGAGGTGCCGGGTCTCAGACCAAGCAAGACCCGGCTGAATTTAACCCCTGAACAGCACATTGACACAGTGGTGCCTCAGCACGTTTAGTAAATGGCACACCACTATTTGTTTTAATCAGCAGTTCATAAGTGACTTGCTATTAGTGTTTTTTACTGATGTGTCTTTTAGTGTTCTCAATATTTTACCGTTTTTTCTCTAATTAAATGCTTTTGTGACATTGAATGACCTTGAAGCGTTTTCTTAATTTAGACAGATCAGTTTAAAATGATAGCCCACATTTGCAGTAGCGATTATGTTATTTTATTTTCACATTCACTAGAGTTCAGTAACTGTTGTCATTTCATTAAAGAATATTAACCGTGCAAATACTGTATAGGTCATGTCATTTGTCAGTCTGTTTATATTTCCAGAGCCATTGTTCAGAGCGCGATAGAGAAGAACTTGAAAGAAATGAACGAGGTGAGAGTGATGTATACTACTGTCAGATTAGTTTAAAATAATTTTAGCTCGAATTGGATGTGTTTTAATAGCAGACGAAGGACTGCATCAGTAAACTACAACTTGTGGTTGTTGACATTGTGTTAATATTAGTGACATGTAGTAACTTACCGTGTAGAGCGTGAACGGCAGTTACGCAAGAAGCCAATGCCGACACGATTTCGAAACGACGACTACTGGGATCTGTACATTCACAACTTTCCAGACGACACAACTGAGGTACGTTTGTCAGTTCATTGTATTCCCGCCAGACCGTCAGTTCTACCTACTTCCAACGAATCGTCTACTGATGTTACACAACTAGCGTCAATGTACATTCTGTACCAAAATGTTTTCCTAGAATTTCTCTGATTCCGAGCTAAAATAAATGACTTTTAGAACATCGATTTTGCTGCTGTGGTCACTGTTATGTTTATACTGCTACATTTTCTATGCTGTGGCCTGTATACACACATATGTTTAGTGAAGTATGGGAGCCATTGTGGCTGGATTGGTGCAATAGAATCACATTATACTTTAGCATATGTAGTTGAAGACACCTGTAACATGTCGTTATGCAGTAACAATGTCTGTGCAAATGGTTGCAGAAATAAACAATTCAAACTGTCTTGCTATTGTTAACTTGTTAGATAATGCTGACTAACCGGAGCTTTTCATGAACTTAGAATTATTTAGAGTAAATTCAAAATTGTTTACGATGTCATCGATAATGTTTGTAGGAGCAGCTGATGGACGTTTTTGGACCTTATGGATGCATCAAAATGCGAATGAAGAATCCACCGGAAAAGTCGTAAATATTTGCGAAATTGATAGCTCATCTCATCATTCCATAGGAGCAGTGGCATTAAACATTGCTCTCTGTCTGTCTGTCCGTCTGTTAGTTTGTGCCATCCAGGCTTGTGACTCGGGAACAGAAGTTCAAATTTGGTAGACCTGTTTTGTAAAAATGTACATCGCCTAAAGTGTCAATGTCTGCTGAGTAATATCACCTTTTTGTAATGTAATAAAACTGCAAATATAAATGTAGGTTACAATAACAACTTTAGTACCAAACTTGGTAGGGGCTTGCTGGGCTATGGGGGGGGGGTTGAAATTTGCCTATCCCCATAGGAATTGAAGATCGCCATTAACACTGTTCAGACTGTGATCAACTGTGCCATTCTATTATTGATGTTGTTGTTGTTGCTGCTGCTGCTGCTGCTGTTAGTTACATAACACACAGACGTCATCTGATCGATTGAATCAAAGGTGCTAACATCAAGAGGTCAAAAGCTTTAAAAAATCTTAGCAACAAAGTGCTGTGTAATGGAGAAACAGCTGATTGTTTGATCTTCGTACTTGGTTGAAATTTTGTTGCCACTTTTATGCTGAGAACTGATGCACTTAAAAGATCATGTGTCAAAACACTGTCTGTATGGTTATCGGTCACAGAATGTCGCAAAGTTTTGTTACACTGCATGAGGGCGAGAACAGATCGTTTAAGTTATTGTTGGGGCTGATATGCTTGTTGCATATTGATACGAAGAATTACAGTAAACAGAAGCTGTTAATTTTGAAGATTTACTTGTTACAGTAGTAGTAGTAGTAGTAGTAGTAAGAAGAGCTTATACACGGCGTACAGACTGCAGCCGCCGGAATAATGAGTCGGTAATATGTACAATGCTACGAATCACTAAGCTATGTTTGTCGTAATTGCAGGCCGTTTGCATTTCCTCGGTTTCTGGACTACGAGAAAGCTGCAGAGGCGTTTTACACGCTCGATGGGACTGAATTCAACGGACTTCAGCTGCGTGTCAGCTTTGCCCGATCGTCTATTTGCCCTGAAGACGTATACAAAAAACAGCGTGACAACGATCGCTTTAACGTGACAGTGAACACCCGCCAAGACGGTCAGTAACTGCTGTTACTGTAAACTAGATACAATTAAGAGCACGCAGAGAGTTCAGACTTTGTCAAGGCCGCTGCAGTGTCGCCCTCTGGTGAGTGACAGTATATCGTACGAAATATTTATCTCCCAGTGTCAAGGAAAGTGAAAAACTGATCCTAGAATCAACGTACGGATCCGGATCAACATCAAAATTTAATCACTTCTAGAAGGTCACCCCTTGTCAATGCCTATCATGTTTGATTGACATATGTAAACGCGTTCGTGAGTTGTCTTGCTCACAGAATGACAGACAGACAAACATCAGTTGATCGCATAATTCCGAAAATAAAAACATTCATTATTATATGAGACTTCATCAACAGTATTTACTCTATCAGCACTGCAGTTGAAATAAATTACGTCGGCGCGACGACAGCCGGCAAGGTATCATTTTTGGTTGCCTGTAACCATGGTAACTTTGTAACCATTTAAAAAAAATTTTATAACTAACTTGGCAATATTACGGGCATGGCTATCCTTGTGAAGCTCAGAATAGATCGGCAATAATACTGGAATTGTGCCATTAAATTCGCCAGGTGGCAGCACCCTGCAATGGGATTTATTACCACTTGTTTACATGCATGTGTGCAAGTCGCGTGTTACGTCGAACGTTGACACTTTCTACTGATAACGACGTTGCAGATGCTGGCAGCTGGGATGCTGATGATGACGATGACGTCGACGACGACGATAATGATGATGATCTCTGGGATGCTTGTGACAATGGTGCGGATGTTCGTAATGAAGCCAGCGGACACAGTGATGCTACTGCTAACCGCCGATGTCACGATTGCAAGGACGCTTGTGATGAGTCAGATGTAGTTTGCGGTGACCAAAGTAGATTTGCTGATTGTGAAAGCCCAACCAGTGATGTCGGAAGCCATGTTGGTCGTACTGCAGCTGCTGATACTAGTCGTCTTGGTGATGTTGCTGGTGATCGTGGCGTTAAAATCACTAGTAACAGTAGTCAAAGTAGCAGTTACCCTCGTGGTGGTGGTAGTAGTGGTCGTGGCAAAAGTGACAGTGGGCAAAGAAGACCTGGTAGTAGTGATAATGGTACAGGTCGCAGAGAGGATATAGGTCACAGTCGTGCTAGTGTTGGTGGCACTCGTCCTGGTGGTAAAGATGCTGTAACCAGTGGTGCTTGTAGTAACAGCACCAACTATTGTTGTACTAGTCGTCATGAGATGGATCTCAGCAATAATAACGGTAGCGACAGTCATGATCATGATGATGATGATGATGTGAATGACAGTAATAAGGGTACAGTTACTGGACGTGACAGTAGGCCTACCTGTGTGAGTGGAGATAATCGTTGTTGTGATAGCAAATGTGGTGATGGAAGTAGAAAAAGTGCAGGAAATGAAGGCGCCAGTGGATCTACTGGAGCTGCTACTCGCCATCAAAGCGACGATATTACTGACACTGATGAGACTCGGAGCCAGTTAGCGTTCGTCAGGTTGCAGCGCATGAAGTGGCTGGAATCACAGACTCGCTCTACAACTAAACAGTCTGATTCACGTCAGTCGCACCTGGTAACAGCCGAGAAGTCCAGCGGACGTTCAGAGGAGAAACCAGACCTCACCGTGAGCACTGTACGTCGTCCAAGTGAAACAGTAACAACAGCTGGAGTGAACACCCCAGTCGTCACTCGTCAGCGTGATACAACAGTGCTGCGTTATACGACTGAAGGTCAACGACCAGAGACCAAGATAGAACCCGCAACATCAGGCTGTGTCGGAAAAGAAACAGATGAGAGTGATAGAGAAGGTGGCAAAAACTGCAGAGATGACAGCGCGGTTAGAAACTGTCAGAGCAGTCGAACCGGAAGCGGCGATGTAAAAGTGAAGAACTTTGGAAGTAGAAACGACGATAATGAGAGTGAAAGTGAAACCACTGTGAAGGAGAAACCTTGTCTTGACGGTCAGAGATCGAGATGCGAGACAGAGTCAGATACTGGAATTTCAGCAGATAGTCTCAGAACTGAATCCGACCTGCAGCTTCAGCAGCAGCGACTGCTCGATGCTAGCGCTACTGCATCGTCAAAACTTTCGTCAGATGATAACCAGTTTTCGGACACTCAGCCAAAAGAGGCAGCAGTCGCAGTTAAACAAGTCGAGACGATTTCGACCTCGATCTTTTCCGACCCTCCGAAGAGTGCATCTCGAGTGCTGTTATCGACGCCAAACGATTTGAACATTACATCAACTCATCGTTCAGTAACAGTGTCAGGAATGAGACATAATCTTGTGCTGGAGACGACAGATACCGCGTCTCATAGACTTCACGATGCCACCCGACATTTAAAGGACTTTGATAGTTCAGATTTGGGATCAGCACCGCCATCTGATAAAGTTCCGAGTTCATCCCACATGAGGTCATTGTATGTGGACGAGCCATTGATTGAAGATGAGTTCGACGTCTATATGAAAAAAGACGGGTTAGATTTTTGGTCGCCAGGGCATTCAGCATCGGAGTCGTTGAGCGCACACATCCAACACGATGTACCAAGTATTGAACCCCCAGAAGGCTTTGCTGATACTGACGATACGCTGCTCAAACTGCCAGTAATTTCGGCTTCTGAGGTTGTCTGTGATAAAAGCGAGGAAGGCCGTTTAGCAGAAGAGACATTTTGCCAAAGTGCTTGTAAGTTGGTCCACAACGTGCCGTCGAACACACCAGATGTCGAAAAGAGTGCATCTGATGTAAAGACGCTGCCTAGTTCTAGTCATATGTGGACTTGCGTTTATTCTCGTAATGATGGTGAAGTTGGCAAGGTTTCGATGAGATTTTCAGGAGCTTATCGTGACGTTAAAAGCAGCAATAGCATTCTAGGCGATGTGGAAGCAACTACAGCACTTGTAGAAGGAATTTGCAGCACTGACACTTACAACACGAACGAAGCCATACATTCTCAGACTTCAAGTAGCCAGTCTGCCTACAGTCCAGTTTGTCGTCCAGTTAACGATCAGGACCCTGTGACGAATGATACGCAGCAGCTAGTTGGTGGAAAGACGTCTCAGTGCAGTGCAACACTGCAAGGCTCTACGCCACGAGCAGTGAGCGGTTCAGCGAAAAACTTCACTGAAGCAGAATTCAATGGAAGTGTTTGCGAAAAGTCGTCAGATAAAGTACCGTCAAGCTCGACAGTGCGAGAGTTGGGCGGTCGAGGCGTAAACACAATGGATGAGCCTAGAGACTCGATTGACGGTCTTAAGTCATTGCCGCCAGATGAAGCAAACAGTCATACCGGTGCTGATAGCGGAGATCGAATGACGGATGCGGAGTACGATATTCCTGCGGAGATGGACGCAGACTTTATTGATCAGATGCACCTTGAAATGTGTCCAAATGTGTTGCGGAATCCGATGGAGGATTTTTCCTCGGAAATCTCACTTGCCATTGTCGTCACTCACGTCGTCGATGCTCGACACTTTTGGGGCCAGATCGTCAGTGAAGGAATCCAGGTGATATACATGATTCTTTTTCAGTATTGTATTGATTATAGTCGCTGATGGCCGCCACCTTGAAATTCAATGTCTGGGACATTCCATGACCGCCTCCCAGACTCTCGTTAATTCCTTTAACAATAGCTTTTTCTTTTTAAATATATTAAACTTTTATTGTTTGCTGCTGTTAATAACATTTTGAGTCTAATTCAGAACACTAATGTAAACATTAATTCAATACTGTGCTTTAATGACATACCAGACTGTATAAAATTTCCAAACCTACATTACGTGTTGTAAGTTATAACACATCGTTATCTGCAAACGAGAATGTCGCCACTGTGAAAAAAAGCTGGCCAGCTTCTTATTCGACTTTGGGATCATACCATGCACAGCTGTCGTAAACGCAACGGGCGTGGACTGTTAACAACAGGTTCCGACGGTTGCACTCTGTTGACAACAGACGCCATGCAAGTCGAACAGGAAGTCATAGTAATAGTTGAACATAGTTTATTTTAAACTAGAGTATCTCTCTATGGGAGCGTCTGGGCAGGATCTGAATACGGCAACAGAATCAGCGGTGCCGACTTCCTACTAGTGTTCCATAGTAACTGTGGTTCTATCTTGCGTCGTTTTCGAGATGTGACCACGGGACGGACAACAGACGACGGACCGACGTCGGCAACCATCGCATATCTGGCTCTTAAGAC
>Ga0209339_1000874_pt1 | contig 11845 bp, 2 predicted proteins | sample OlaalgELextract3_FD_187376 | JGI IMG/M metagenome (GOLD analysis project Ga0209339, IMG submission 187376) | Olavius algarvensis symbiont microbial communities from Tuscany, Italy - Type A ELBA extract 3 (SPAdes) (version 2) | ecosystem: Host-associated > Annelida > Digestive system >... | reverse complement strand
TCAAAAGTGTCATTAAGGTAGAGAAGAATTTGCTGCAAAAAGAAGCACCGCGATCTGAAATTACCATTTCAGGAATTCCAAATTTCGAAATTACTTCCTTAAAAAATACCTTAGCCGTTGTCTCAGCATCCATAGTCTTAACGGGGGCTAGCACTGGCCAACCTGAGAAGGCATCTATGCAACATAAAATTGCAACAGATCCGTTATTCGTCTTACGACACAAATCTTTATGATCAATATTCCATACTTTAAAAGGACCATTAGCTACAGGGAGGGGGTTTAGTGGTCTGGTGCGATGTGCAAAATTGCGTTTAGACTTGTGACAAGTATCACATGTTTTACAGAAGTCTCTTATGTCAGGGTACATCGACTTCCAATATATTACTGAATACATTGATAAGAAGAGACGTTCAACTGCTGCATGGCCGAAGTTATCGTGGTAGTATCTCAGCAGCATATGCCGATGAACTTTTGGAACGCATAAACGTTCAACAACTGGATGAACACGACTAACCTTCACATTACGAGGGACGCCGATCTTATACAAACAGTCATTTCTAATGAAATACTGATCGGCTACCAATAAGACTTCCTTAAAGTCCTTATCGTCACCCGTAAAATCACCGTCTGTTAGGTAAGCATAAATATTCTTAAACTCTTCATCTTGGATATAATCATTAGCAGTTATAGTTGGGAAGTAATCAAAAACAACCTCCGGTTTGTCATCATCCTTAAGATTAGCGTTATTAGTTGGATCTGTTGCCTCATTAACCGCCGTCACAGCTTGTTGAAAAAGGAATATCCCAACACTATCACTCGCGCCGTCGTCGAGCGACGCCGAGTCCTCCAATAATTGATTTGTGGCCGGTTCGCTAGAGTTCAGCATGTAGCTCACTCTTACGGCCTCTCCTCTCCTCTCTCTCTCTTCAGTTTGCAACTCATCCTGTTTCTGGGCAGCGCCAGGACTATCCAAAGAAATTATAAAGTCATCTTTTAAATTCAGTTCGGGAGCGAACTTTAGACGAGTTTCAGGAGACATATCGTCCAAGGAACGGCTTAACGCATCGGCAGGTGCATTTTTACAGCCCTCAAGGTATCTGACCTTCAAACGAAACTGCATTAGATATGCAATCATTCTACGTTCCCTTGCATTGACCGGAAGCCATTTATCTAAGGCCAAACAATGCGAATTATCTGTTATTACTGTAACTTCAGTACGGATAGCGAAACATTCGTAAGCTCGTAGTCCACTAACGATAGCCGCTAACTCTAGCTGACTGACCGTCCAGTTCCGTTGGCTTTTGGTTAAGGCCTGTGAACCGTAACTCACCGCATGGAGCTTATTATCGTCTCCTACTTGTAAAATTTGATAGCCTAGTCCTGTTTTTCCGCTAGCGTCAGCCATAATAATAAGGCCGCGGCTTGTGTCCAACGGCTGTAAAATTGGATCAGAGGTTAGACAATTTTTCAAATACTGCAGCTCTTGATCACAGTTTTCATTCCACATGAACGGTGCGTCCTTGGACAATAACAAACGCATATTATAAGTTTTTTGAGCGAATTGTGGAATAAAATGACGCCAGAAGTTAACTAAACCGAAAAGACGCTGCAAACTCTTACGATTTTTAGGTGCAGCTAACTTATGAATAGCTGCTAACTTACGTCTACCAATTTTGATACCTTCTCGAGATATCTCAAACCCCAAGAACTCAACCTTACTCATAGCGAAACTGCATTTGCTAGGATTACAAGACAAATTGTTCGTTTCTAAGGTATGTAAGGTTTCTTCAATAGTGGCTAAATGACCTTCCCATGATTCATTCACTAATAAGATATCGTCCATATATAGAAAGATATTTTTACCCAATTTTCCTGCGAAAACCTTCACCAATATTTTGGTCAAAGACGCGGGACTTTGGGAAAGCCCAAATGGTAATCTCGCAAAGTTGTACCTTAGCCCAGATTGGGGGGCTGTAAAAGTGGTACAGGGGCGGCTCCCTTCCCGTATAGAAATTTGCCAGAATCCCGCTTTGAGGTCACAGGAGGTTAGGTAATTACATTTCCTAGAAGTGACGTCATCTATAAGTTCATTCACTTTCGGTAATTGAACTAGCATGGGACGGATTATTGAATTCAAATTTCTAAGATCAACGATAAGACGTTTTTCTCCATTTTTCTTATCGACTAAAAATATAGGGGAGTTAAAATTTGCGTCCGTTGTCTCTTCAACAATTCCCAACTGAACCATTTCTTGTATTTGTCTTTCAGCTTCAGCTGCGTCTTCAGGCGTTAGTCTATAATTTCGTTTAAAGATGCGCCGATTAGAGAGCAATTCGATGTCATGTTCGTAACCCTTATAGACTTTCATTTCCGCTAGAGACCGAGCAAACGAACCTTTATAATCAAATAAAAGTTGCAAAAGTTCACGTCGTTGTGTAGCAGACAGATCTTTATTAATTACAAATCCATAGTCTTCAGCAAAAGTCTCCAGAACTGAATCATCTTGTTTATTTAAAATTCGACGCGAACCCTTAGTGGGCTGTTCTACCGGTTTATAAATTGCGCAACTAGCAATTACGTCCGTAGAATGGACAGATGCCAGTCTCATGCCTTTACGCAATACAACAGTAAAAGGATTTGGGTTGAATACTCTACAAACTGTTTTAGCATCCTGACAAGTCCCTAAAGACCTCGCCGTGGCACAAATATGAAACTGTAAACTAGGTATCGGTTCTAGAATAACTGTTTTGCCATCAAAATAACGGGGGCACCTAACCTTAATTAAAGCCTCACTTTCCGCCGGTAAACAAACAGCCTCCACGTTAGTGGCTAGATTCCGTTGTTTAAATTCTGTTTGTAACGGCGTTCGTACTAAATCCTCATTTAAGCTCACAACACCTAAATTATAATCAATTATAACACCATTTTCCCGTAAGAAATCCGTTCCAAGAATCAGATCATGGGTTACATAGCGTGCCACCTTAGCATATATTGGGACTAATAACCCCCCAATATTGACTGTAAAATCGGTCGATCCTACAATGTCTAGTGGCTTTCCACTGGCCGATATTAAGCGAATATCAGAATCTTGACTCGACGTTACCGTGTTTAGACCATGCCGACTAACAAATTGTTCAGACACAATGGTCGCAACGCTACCACTGTCTAGTAGGCCGCGAACAGTCTTAAATTTCAATTTAAAGACAATAAAATTATTATTATAGATCGGTTGTTGGACCGAGGAACTACGACAAAAGGGTTTTCGACCCCTGTGACCGCGCTTGCCGGATCGCGCGCCTGATTGTCAGAAGTTCCTGTTTCCAAGCTCTGCATTAGTTGAACGACACACACGAGAAAAATGTCCGCGTTTACCGCAAGCGTAACACGTCTCGTTAATCGCTGGGCAATAGTTCGGATGGGAATGCGATTGTAGACCGCATTTAACACAACGTTGAGTCTCCCTGTTACCTGTAGGAAAACGTTGCACCGGACCATTTCCGGCAAAGCCTCTCGGCGTTTGATAACGTTGATAACCACCGGGACGTGGTTGTTGTGATTGTTGTGGCGCTACATCTCTAGTATATCGTCCATATCCACCCCTGGGTTGGAAATTAGGGGTGTTCAATCTAGAGTTACCGCTAGACGCTGCTGCCGACCTGGGACGAAAATTAGGTGATCGTCTCCAGTCCTCAAAAGTCACTCGTTTCGGTGGCTGAAAGGCCGCTGCTCCAGCCGGGGAAGGGGAACGTCGCTCGGACGTGACTTGCGCAGCCGTGGCTTTGTCCCAGTGCGACATTAACCTGTCTATTTTCTCGTGCAATTCTGTATCTTTCGATACAGGCAATGTGAGTTCCGCAATTCGGGCCGCTTGCAGGAGTTCTGTCAAACTCTCCGGTTGACGTTGTGTGACGTATGTCGCTATTTCAGGGCGTAAGCCGTTCAGAACTGCGAACTGTAACATCTGATCAGTCATCTGGATAGTTTTACCGGCCTTAACCATTTCTGTAACGTAATCATCAACATTTTGTGATAACGCTTGTCGCTTGGTAAAGACCTCTTTCGCGCTTTTATAACGCAATACACTCGGCGACTGATAGCGCGACTCAAACGCTTGCTTAAGGACATCGAAGTTGGCATCCTCGGGGAAATCCTGCCCCTCAAGCCAGTCCGCTGCACCCTCCGTAAGTAGTACTTTAAAAAGCGCTTTCTGCCTTACCGGCGTATACCCTTTAAATGTACAATATAAGACGAAGTGGCGTATCCAATCGGACGGGTCTTGACTTGACTTGCCCGAAAAGCTGGGGGGGGCGATGACATTCTCGGTCATAGTTATTTCGTCGTCAGAACTATCAGCAATATTAGGGTCGTCCAGCGCAACAACTGGCGGTAAATGAACGGCTGGGTCGGGCGGATGGGGTGGTACGGGAACCCCAACCGGATCAATGACAACTTGATTAAGAATTAAGGGTGCTTGAATAACAGCGCCCTGTTGTAAAACCTGCAAATTCTCGCCGCCTATATCATCTATAACAATCGCTGGCTGTTCATCGACAACATCCGATTGCGCGTTTAAAAATAATGCTGGTAAATTTCCAGCAGAATACTTACCAACATCAATATCAACTTGATCGAGTGGATTATTAGTTATCGGAGAAGTACTATTGAACGAACTAGGTTGTTTCTGGACTACTGCAAACTTTTCGCCATTATTCTTATGATCCTCCAACCACGACCCTGAACTATCGGGTAAGGGTGTGTTGGTTGATTCAGCTGCGTTAGGGGTGGAAGTTAAAGTTAAAGGGGGCGTAGCCTCATTCTTTGAAGCTAGGTAAATATGATAATCCGGAGGATTACTTCGGGTATTACGTGGAATATCACCCGCTTCAGCCAAATTCAAGTCCCACACAAATTTATCAGACTCCGAAGAGGGCAAATTTAACTGAGCGACTGGCCAAACATTATGCATATATTACTTAACAATATACTCACGACAGGATGAGGCGACGAAGACGGATGTGGTTCGGAACAACGACCGAAGCACTCGAGGACGCTGGAGTCACAGAAGACGCCGCGTCAGATGACGTTAGTGCGAATCACCGACCGTCGAAGTCATCACTCCATCAGACACCGACGTTGAACGTCGGAACGGTGGCCCGACGAAGTCCGACGAGATAAAAAGTCACGATCACGGCGGCTGACCGCGGCTAACCCAGCCACCCAATGGGCCGCGAAACGCAAGCAGTGTTGTCGGGAGGTGCAATTGTAAAATAAGACAAAAAGAAAAATTTTGCCCGTATTCTCCACCAAATGTGACGTAAGGCCTACGGGACCGTTTAAACCCTTCCCCTAAAAATGACTAACAACACTGTTCGAGTCTTGGCAACCCATCCGGTGGCCGGATAGTCTTTTTAATTCAACCACTCTTATCGAACGCTGTACGGCAACTGACTACTGCCGCTGGAGCAGATCTGCCGCGACGCGCTGCTTATTGGCCTGCCCAATCACAGGTCCCCGGCAGTAAGCGACGCTGCTTGCCAAGGTAAGGGGGTGTGGCCAGCTCAGGCCACACTCACCCTTCTCCCCCGTTTTGAATTGTCTAAAAATAGCCTAAAAGTGACCCCCCAATTTAAGGGAAATGGACTAAATTTAGAGATATTACACTAAATACAATGTAATAACACAATAACAATTACACATTACAAATAAAACAGAGATAGATAGGAACAGGATTGACCAAGAGTTCAAATGACAATAAATAACTAAGATATTGAAAATCCTGTCCATAAATATCATCTGTCAGATAACATTGTCAAATCTGAAACGAAATAACAATGAAATTGTAAATCATAACGGCACAATAGTATCTAACAGTTTATTGTTTGAGGCATTGCGTTTATGAAGTAAGAAAGTAAAATAATGGTTCAGTGAAATTTTTTGAATCAATGTTGAGTGTAGGTAACAAAAATACGTGTTGTAAGGTCACAATGTAAAAATTAATTTTAAATACCCAAGAATAGATTGGTCAAATGGTCTAACTAAAGGTCATAATAGCCTAATAGTCAACAAAATAATGAACCAAATAGGATAGGTAACAGATTATTTGAAAAGCCGAACGAATACCAGCACGTTAGCTAGCTCTAAATTCCATCGTAGTACCACCGAGTCTCATTGACATATCTTATTCCTTTGTTTTTCCTTTTCTTTGGCTTCTGACCTTGCTGGGGGGCATTACGCCCGTCTTTCAAGGTCAGATACTTACCGCAGGGGAATGTGGTACAATTGAAGATGTGATGGAATTATCTTCTGGCCTGCTTCAAAAGGCACAGGAGGACGGCAGTATTCGTTCTGTCTTTCAACAATCTATTTCCCAGTCATGAAGAAATTTAACGTCTTAGAAGTCTCTGACCCTTTAACCAATCCAATACATAAAAAACGACATTAAGGTCGAGAACAAGTTGTTTTGGTTTTTTAAAAAAAAAGAAAGACATTGTCACCTTAACCAATTTCTCCGAAATAAAAAACAAACGTGAATACTAATTGTCCTTATCAAGGTACAAGGCGAACTAATAATTGAAATCTCCAATGAATTGTCGACCCTAAACCAAAATATAAGCATGTTACGTAAATTGTTTTAAAAGAGTTCACCAGGTAGCGCCAGCTAACTGAAAATAACCTTTTTAGCGAAAGGACAGCTTAACGTGATAACAAGGCATAAATTTTAAGCAGAATTTGATTTCAACAAAAGTAAATTAATAACATTAAAATGTCAGTGCCATACTATCTTAATATCGGTTAACAATTACAAATATATCAACAATAAATGACAACATATTGTTCAACAGAAAGATGAAACAGCGATATCCAAGTAACCGGCTGACGGTAACCTACAACAACAACAAACAACACAACACAACCTATCGAAAAAGTGTAGGGGACGAAAATGAATCGCAAGGGAGAACTAAATTTTGAGTTCTTAACGCGGTTAAATATAGCAAATAACGTTTCTAGGTTAAAATGTCACACAATTACAAAAAGTTACGGATTGTTCAAACAGTTTTAAATATATGAAGATAATTAAGACATGCACATGCACATGAGAAACTTTAAACAGCACAACAGCAGCAAAACAATTGATGTTGACGTTGAAGACGAGACTAGTTGGATCTATTAACGGCTGGTTCAGTAGGGAACATTGACGACGACGATTGCTGTAGGTCGCGTGACGTCACACGACGGCGTCACACTTGATTGTGACACCCTGACGACGACGACTGGCAGATTGCCGGCCGTCTTTTTCGTGATCAACGTCACTGTTATGCCGTCGACCAGACGTTGTCGACATGACATCCTGCCACACTCTGTACGTCGACGGATGCGCCAGGAAGGAGGACATTCGTCCATCTCACATTTGTCCAAAATGTCACTGCATAGGAAGTGTACGTCTAGCCCAGTCGCGTGTCCGACACGGGGTGGGGGCGCCTGATCGTTGGTACACCGCTACCGACTGTCGTCCTTGTCGACGTCGTTTCGTCCTTCGACTTGTCGACAGCGGCAACGGGCTCGCATAGCCAGTGGATGATGAATTTCGTGACCGCGGCGCCCGTGGTCTGACGAGGCGGGACGACGTAGGGTGTAAACTGTAAACCGCCGTGGCTGTACGGCGGGCTCAACGTTCACGACACGCCGTCAGTCGTCAGCCGAACTACTTCCGGTATCGTCATAGCTGACCCCGGTCCACTTTTGACTCGATTCAATGTCGACGCGACGGAGAACTGCCGCACATGGGCTTGAACGTCATGCACTCACGCTTCGTATGGTCGGTTGCCTAAGCAACGTTCTCGATCAGTATGACTAACAGTTCTAGCTGACTTCAGAACTCATTGACATCCGCCGTTGTTGTGGGGGATGCTGAAGTAGCCGCCGGACATGCGTACTATATTCTGAATATTTGAACAGATAAGCAACATTAAGCTAATTACATAATGAATTCATGATTATAACATAAAACAAAATAGAAAATATTAACCCAATTATAAAATGTACTTAGAGATATTGCATTTATTAAAATAAATGATTAAAAGTGTAAACGTTTTAAGCAAGGTATAATGTAAATTTGCAGTAACAAAATATTAAGACATCGAATTGTTTCCTCTATGCAAATTAATCGATGCCGTTACCTCTCGTATAATCTAAAATCTTAAATATGACGTTAAGTGACCTATTTTGTATTATATAGTATAAGATGCGCCGAAAAAATTGGTAAATATTGTATCACAATATACATTAATTACTCAACTATAAATGGATAATGTAACATGACATGATATAATCTGATTACCCAAAAACTTTTTAGTTTATATTGACGATAAATACAAGGAGTTCAAAAAGACTCGTAGCGATTAAATATAAAGCGGTATAAATTTATTATTATTTTTTTAAATGCCGCAAATAAAATTGTATTAAAACAATAACAAGTATTCCAATATATGTATAAAACAATGTTTAATAAATTTCCAAGTCTCCCGACAGCTGCTATCAAGTCTGTATTCTATTGTCTGTCAAAATAAGTCATCATTTATACTTAATATTAACTTTTATGATGTAAAGCTCAATAAAATAGCCGTTCAATTTGTAAGAAAAAAGGTGACCTCTAAATAAAAAAAATCATCGCAGTATGCGAGGTATAAAATAACGTCGTCAAGAATGTTGCAAATATTGCATTAAAACCTGCATACTGTGACCCTATAAAAGATCAAATTAAAGTAATAGCAAGCATGGGATTGTAATCTATTACATTGTAAAATTTGTTTCATTTTACTTTATGATTAAATTCTGTAACGAATAAATCTCAAAAAGTTATGGACATCGTGTATAAAATAATATCGAAATCGAGTTTTGCCTCATCTACATTAAATACGACCATTGAATTGGGTAATTAGTAATTAGTAGGCTCATTACCATATTATTCATAAAATTCTTGCTTTCAAACATTAATGTCACGAATATCTTGACCTCGGATCAACGATGAAAACTGTAGTGACTAATGACCTTAAATGTAAAGTGACCTTATTATCAATGGCCGAAAGTATTCATAGACCAACGCCATATAGCTCAAAGCCTATGCTTGACACTTCCAAATGATTAATAAGTTAATAATTAATGGAACAAGCTAATGGTCCAGCCTCGTAGACCTATTGTCGTTCAAAAACTCAGTATATTCGCGAAAAATCACTTCGCGTGACCTTAAGCGGATGAATATAATAAAAAAGTATTGAAACTTATAAGAAACCGACCGAAAAACCATATATAAGGGGATTAAAACCGAGTATGTTGGAATTAAGAGATAACCGACTGTCATTCTTCATGTAGCAGATGAACTCTGTTTGAAATGCTAGAACAAGGAATAGCTATCATCAATAGCAGCGTATCGTTTTACTTGACGAACTGCGCGGACATACGGTGGACATCAACAACAACTTAATATAGTTAACTTCAAGGTTCAAGGAACAATCTAATCCTTATACATTATACATTCACCCATTCAAATACAGTGCGAGGAAGTTCAGTGAAGCGCAACGCACTAAGAAGGAAGCGTAGCACATATCGTAAAATCGGCCGTGCGACCGACAAAGCTGAAGGCGAAGCTGATACGCCGCCTACAATGGAACAATCCCTTTGAACTAGCGTACACCGTAAATAGTACGCGTTATTATCGGCTAGCGTCGTAGACGAGTGAGAATTGCCGAGGACCGCGGACATATGTTAATTTCGTTGTTCATATTCATGCCAGCGAGGCAGACAGCAGTGGCTACCGCCATCAATCGCAGTCCTCGAATGACTAAGACCGTACATTGGACCGGGACCAAGGTTTTATGGCTACTTAATTATTCTATTGGACCTCATACACGGTGCGAAACACTGCGACTAATCAAACATTTACGATTTCTGAATAATTCACACAAAACATGCCTCCGCCATGGTTAAACTTCTATAAAAACATTAGTTAATGAATTAAGTATTACTTGTTTAAAACAATTATTATGAGAGTTAATGTCAATGTAATGTAATGAGTTAATGTCGTTGCTTTAACATGTGTTGCTGATACTGATGAGTTTGTCTTTAGTCTTAACTTAATGAGTCGTTCTTATCATGAATACATACTTATGAGTCTAAGGTTCCATTAAGATCACTTAAGGTCATGGGCTCAACCATGTCACTGTCGGTGAATCACCGTATGGATACCCGACGATGAAATATATTGAGATATGTTTGGGAAATATTAATGATGCGAGGCAACACGCTCTCTCAGCGGCCACTCTCGTTCTTCTCAGAGCCCTTTCAGGCAAGGACAAACGACTGCTTAGTCGTCACATCTGGATTCTCCTCCAGAACGTATACGGATATCTGCACAACCCAGCTACGGACCTAACCTGTATTTAGCTGGTGCTGGAAAGAATGGATATGCAAGGTTGAACCCTGCAAAATCGTTATTTCAACGCGCGACAGACCGCACTACTTCAGATTCGGACGGGGATCCGTTTACCCCCCTCCAACAAGGACTCCTCACACAGTCGTCCTAACCGATCTGGTCTCCCTCCCAGCGGGGCGCTAGGCCGCTGGAGCCAGGACCAGCCAAACGACAAACTACAGATCTCACCTCCCCCACACGGGTCGCGAATGGGCGAATAGAGGCAAGCCTGCTACAGTCGATCTGGCCTCCTCAACGGGGCTCCGTTGAGCGGTTGAGGCAGGAACGAGCACGACCAAGCATTAAGATTAGATTACAGGTTTAAATCTACTCCTGGCACCAACCAGACACCGAACGACTGTCTATGACCATGATGACAAGATGCATTAACCCTATGCGTAGCTCCAAGCTACAGTTAACCCTACTTACTACGGTCAACCAGTACTGAAACATACATATTTGAATCGTAGACTGAGAAAACCTGTCAATGTTATCTTAAGAATTATGTGATAGAACTCAAATCACGGATTCTTGAGATTTCAAACCTATCGTAAACAGCTTATCGTAAGAGATTCGCTGAACTCAGGATACGAAGATTAAGATGATAGTGCTGAGAACTATAAGACTACTCAAATTTATTTTACACACATACCAATGTTATCGTTAAAAATCCGAGCAAACTCAGAGATTGCAAGAACGGTTTACGCTGTGGTTGATAAGCCGTTTCTGGTAACCTGCAGCCTAACAGATTCTTATCAGGATATTAATACTAATATAAGTGATGCAAAACATTCCGACGTATCCTACAGTTATGCACTGTAGGTATTCAATACATTGAGTTAATTTAAATTACGAGAAGCATCCTATGAGACAGAGAATACATCCAGAGTTGATTTATGTCAAGGATGATGATGAAAATTACAACCAACATTCATCTGGGAAACTGTGCAAGATAGGTACCAGTACCTCCGTTACTCCGGCTGCCCCAGAATCTAAAAGGACTTATTAAAAATACATTTCGACAACGAAAACATCATTGCCTCTTTACATAATAAATCGGATTAAAAGTATTTAGTAGTGAAACTCGTGAACTCAACAACGATAATGTAAAACAGAAAGGAAATAATGATGAAAAGGAACTTCAACTCTGACTCGTAATCAAAGTCCCAAGGAAATAGAAGAGTATGATGCTAGCTTGTGTGAGAATGAGTGATGATAACGTAATGTGACTCTTTCATAAGGTACCGCAGCAACGTTACTCCGGTGCGAGGTAATCGGTGCGAGGTAATCGAGAACCTTCCGATTACAGCGTTATATACTTAAATTAGCTAGCACAAGATTAAAGTGCTGGAAAATTCATTATAATTCAGATACAAT
>Ga0209339_1000873_pt1 | contig 11846 bp, 8 predicted proteins | sample OlaalgELextract3_FD_187376 | JGI IMG/M metagenome (GOLD analysis project Ga0209339, IMG submission 187376) | Olavius algarvensis symbiont microbial communities from Tuscany, Italy - Type A ELBA extract 3 (SPAdes) (version 2) | ecosystem: Host-associated > Annelida > Digestive system >... | reverse complement strand
CCCAGGGGGTCGAAATTTGTACCATTGAATTCCTGGGGTAGGGTTTCCTATTAGTGTTCCATAGTAACTATAGGCCTAGGATGCACCGTTTGGCCACAGTGCACGCGCGTGACAACCAACCAACGACGTCACGACACAGCCTATCTCAATAAGCGCCTCTTTTACTAAAGTAAAGTGAGGCGCTTAAAAATGTACAGCAAAGGACCATTATACAGCAATTCGTTGATTGGTTGGTACACTGGCCGTTGATGGGTGGTACATTTGGTACAGCGAAGAGCGGCCTGGGCGGGCTGGGGCCCCGACCAGTCCCCTGCTTGCTGTACCAAAGGTGTAGAGCCGACCCATCAACGGCCGGTGTACCAACTTCATATTATTCGATGTGGCACTATAATTACCTGTGCCCATTAAAGGGTTAACACAGACTCAAACAAACACACGCTAACAACAAACAATATCTCGCCCGCATTCTCTGACGGCGCGAGGAGATGAGTACTAACTAAGTCCAAGTGACAGTTTTGGAAATGATCGATTTGAAGTACAGTGTATCGAAGTTTATCTGTTTAACCCTTTAGACTCCAAAGGCAATTATAGTGCCATTTGTCATATGTCATTTGTCATTTGGGCCTGGGCGGGCTGCGGCCCCGACCCCATGCGTAATCCTATCCTTAATCCGGGGGTTTCTTTCCGCGGCAGTTTGTCTGGACGCCGTTTAATATGTATGCTATATTGGAATACACGACGTGTATTATGATTGCGACGAGATGGTAGGCCAACCTTTCAGACATTGGTGTCGGACCTCAAGGTATGACTTGAGGTCGTCATGGCAAGGTCGGACGTTGTCAAAGTTGTCGTCGAGAACTCTGATGCTACAAGACCGGCGTCCTGAGCAGTGTCGGTCCAGCACGTCCACCACGTCCACGGAACAGTTGACGTAACCGAAGTGCTCTCGCACGCACCTGCTGATGCGCATCCGGCCATAGCGCGCATGCGCAACGACCAGCACCTCGCCGACACCGCATCGCACCCGGAAGTACTCCGACTGACAATACGCATGCTCGAACGTCGGCGCCGACCTCAGTTTCCGGTCTAAAGCCCGCAAACATTACGCCATGACAATATATTACTACAGTGCATGCTAGTGTCCATAGCTCATTCAGTAGGTCGCGCAGATAAACATTGACCATAAAAGGCTTGCTAAAGATATGCATAAGGCCAAGATAAATAATAATACACCACTTACTACTTGACAGGTATAAACTTGAATTTATTATATCGCATTCGTGTATTTTTAACAGGCGTTGAAGACTCATCTTTTCTCTGCCTATCAGCACGTTTAGCGCATTAGGGATGTCTCACGTAATGCGCTCTATAAATGTACGATACTTACTTACTTACCTTTACTTCGCGACTTTTGATGCACACGAGGACGAGGTGTGTTACAAGTTATAGCTTCAGAACCGACAAGCGTGACTTCCTTGCCGCGGCTTAGCAACAGTCACCTGGAAACGCTATAGTTGTACTATAATAGCTGCAATCTTTTGCCGTAATCTTGCTAAAAAACGAACAATACCTCGATCGGACGTCCTATGCGAGCAATTATTTCTACTGTCGCATTTGACCAGAAAAAACTTTTTTGTGATGCTGACTGCTGAGCGTGACGATCTGTTAGCGATAGCTAAGTTTCTTGTTTAAACATGTGTGGTATACAGTTTAATTTTTTGATCGTTTTACCGTACTGTGGTGGTAAATAAAGATTTTCAAACGCAATGGTGACAATGTGAAAGGAGGCGGTGGCACAGGTATGCGGCGTGCTCAAGTTCGTGATGTTATGCCACGGCGCCCGACGTTCTTCACAAAGACGTCGTCTATGTCGGCACTGTCGACATCTTAATTGAATTGCTCGACATCCGCTCGTTCATTCGTTCGTCCGCCGTGGCATCCGCATTCAGTGGACGGCGACGCCTTGGTGGAGTCGTGACGTCACACACAGCGACGTGGCTGCTGCTGCAGATCTCGACGGTAAAGCGATGAAGTGGGGACTTGCTTAGATATCGACAATATGACGACGTTGGCACGTTGCTTTGTCGTGGCTTTTGTTACTAGTACTGTTTAATGGCACTAGCAAACGAAATCGATAAATGACGCAGACTGAAATCAGTTGCTTTCGATCGGTTTTTTTTGCTTTTTAGCCAAGCGTTACGTTGTGCTCAAATTACGGACTTTTTCATAAATCTATTTACCGGTATATCACCTGGCCAGGGACCCGCGTCTCCTCTAAAACATTCACCGCGAACATATTCGCAAGAGTTATTTGTTACCGCGCGACGCGTATGCATAGCGCGGACTATGCCGTAGCAAGATGTCTGTCTGTCCGTCTGATATATATCCTCAAAGACTTTTCACCATCGGGTAGCCCCACCATTCTAGTCTTTCCATACCAAACGGGATGGCAATATTCCGACGGGGAATCCCCCTAATTGGGGCGTTGAATGCAAGGGGTATGAAAAAAATCACGATTATCGACCAATATCTTGCTTTATCTCGGAAATGATGCAAGACAAGCCATAGTTGGAAAGGCGAATAGGAAACCGCGCCCAAGCTTTCGAACAGTACTAGTTTGAATGATCTTGAGTGATTTCTAACCCATATTTTAAGGTCATGATATTATTCAACGTCAAATGACACGAAAATGGTACAACATAGAGCTATGCTTACAATAGCCGACCAATAGAAAGTCGTATATGATCTATCGAACGGCATCATTTTCAATGACCTTGAACGACCCCTATCCCCAATTTTAAGGTCACGCCATTCTTTGACGCTGAATATCTCAGAAATGCTACGAAATATAGACGCAGTTTCAACAGAATACTAATAGGGACTTACACACGCCCTACGCAACATTGTAATTTCGAATGACCTTGAGTGACTTAGCAAAATATTCAGTAACATGAAGCGTCGCGCGATCTCTCTGCGATAGCTGAGCTTCTTGTATTACATTAAAAGCAACTCGCCTGCGCGTGATGCAATATTGTATGTTTTGTGCTATTTTTCGTAACCGTGTAAGTAAGTGCACTCATGGCAACGGACTGTGTTTGTGTTTACACCATTGATCATCACATGGTCGCGTCATAACGATTACAGCCCAACTGAGGTGGCCGTGTCTGGCCTATGGCCCACATATGAACATGAGTATTACTCTAGCGGAGTTATTAAAAATAAACATTAACAACTTCGGCAGTCTATAAATAGGCCTAGATCGAAGCGGGTATTTCGCCGGTATAAGCGAAAGTTTTTTTTTCGTTTCAGAATTCACATACATTCAACTTTCATAACACCTGAGTAACGTGCATATTTTAGCTAAACAATGACTTAGATAACGTGGTCGAAAACTTTGCTAAAGGGTACGCGAAAGCTAGGCGGCAACTGCAGTTTGTCGACAAACGCAGCACATGCACACATGCACGACATCTACAGTACACTCAACAGGCCTAGAATATTGAAACTAGTTTTCTGTGCCAAGCGGCACTGCGTCACTGAACACGTCGTCGTAACTAACTCTATTCATCCACCATTTTCACTGAGCCGCCAACATCGAACCTAGCCCTGATCGTTTACAGTCTGCAGAAAGGCGTCAATCCCCAGCTGATCACTGTACGACTGTCTGACCGTTGGGACGGCGAGCGTCGACACGTGATTGATGCGGGGTCGTTGACGTCAACAGTGCTGTGCTGACGCCGACGAGATGATGGTCATCCTGTACTAACTACGACTCGTCAGCAGCAGCAGCAGAAACAATTTCCTCTACTTCGATTCACGTGATGATAAAGTGCATTCAGCTGCGACGGTGTTGAAATGGCTTTTAGCTATTTATTAGGCGTTCCGCGCGCTAGCGAGGCGTCAAAACGTCTGTTGAAATGGGGCTGTCGGTCAGTCTGTCCAGTTCAGGCGATTGGTTGCGTGGCACAGTTGGTAGAACGTAGGTCTTTGACCGGCGAACTTTCCCTGTCCTGCGCTCGACCTGCAGCTGATGGGTGACCACTTAGGCCTATGTAGGTAAACCGTCCGCTGTAGGTTAGCCAACCAAGCCGACTCAGCCTTTCATCCTTTCGGGGTAGATAAATGAGTAGTGAGCTGCAATTAGATATGCGCAACCTCAGTATGGCGAGGCGCCATCTGGTGAACGCTTACGGGGTAGAGGCAGGCATTGGTGTAATTGCAGGTAACACTGTGTGATCCATGCCTGAGCGCCTTGAGTGTGAGTTACTACAAAAAGCGCGCTATATAAATACACTTAACTTTACCTTTTACCTGAGCCGTGTTCACTGTTGAACACGCCGTATCTAAGCTAGCCAACGCGGCCATCGTCGGCGATCATACTTAGATCAGGAAATTAATGGCAAAATACCAGTACTTTACCCACATGTGTTTATCAAAGTTTGTTCAGCGCGGAAAGCTTTCAAGATCGACCACTGGGCAATTTTTTTATGACGAGAAATCATTAAAATGCAGCTGTGCTGTGAGAAAAATCGGACGTAATAAAAGTTCATTGTGTTCATAACGATAACAAAAATACTTTAAAATCGTCATAGATTCGTAGATTTCTCGGCTTCGCTGCACTCTCGGGAAACGCATGCTGCTGGAGCTTCGCAGAAATGTTTACGAAAAATCAGACATTTGAAAATTTTTCATTGTTATCATCTACAATTACTATGCACAACAATTTGCATGTTTTTGGCCGAATATCTTGTGTAAACACTGTGGAATTCGTTGTAAAGGTGCGCCATTCTATCACGAACAAGATACTCAGCTACCGCAGAAAAACCGCACGACGGTGAAACAAGTTTGATGATATCATTCTTTATTACGCCAGATGGCAGCACAAAAACAAGAAAAACACAGCAGTAAAAATGAAAAATACACACAACTACAGAAGAAAAATTTAAAAAAAAAAACAATAAAATCACAATCAGAATACGCTAGCAGAACGAGCCCAAACGGCCCGCTTAATATCTACGTTGCCGATATGCCCTGGAAAAACATGATAGACTGAAAACAGTCTCTGGGCCTCATACAGATGCAATCTGCAAACGACTCTCAGGACAATGTTTAGCCGTTTCGATAGAATACCGGCGTGTGACGGACGGACGGACAGACGGTCGGACATCTGGCGACGGCATAGTCCATGCTATGCATAGCATCGCACGGTAATGACAAGAAGTCGACAGTCCAATGCACTTCTGGAATACTTAAAATGCATGAAACTACTTGGCTTCGCCCCGGACACCGCTGGTGGAGCTTACAATGCTCCGCCAAACCCTATAGCTGTTTGGCAGGGACTAGCTGCCCTCTCCCCGAGAACCTCACCTCCGCTCTCGGCACAACTCGCATTTCCCCTTCTCCCTAATTCTCATGACAGATTGACGCCCCTGCCCGCTAAGCATAATTGCTGTCGCGCGTAAAAACTGAAAGCATATCCGGCATGAAAAATCCGAAAATAGTATGTTTGTAGAAAGCACGCAAAGATCCGACGGTAAGCACTAACAGCGCATTAAAAAGTTCTCCTCGTCGTGTTTTGGTTTTCAGTGCAAACACAATTTTCTCTGTCCACTGCATCGCGATGACGATATCCTGTACGTAATAATTGATATTCGCCGGTCAGGCAACAAGTCGGTCGAGTCGGGACGACGTTTTCGTTGTTAGATTTCTTGTAGGTCGACAGTTTCTTGGCTCGCCATGCATTAGTAACGTCGCGACACGCTGGTTTTTTCGTGGACGACAAAGTCGCCGTCGTGACAAAGTACTCGCTTGGTCGGACGGACGACGGCGCAGCAGAGCGTGATGGTGGCGTGGAATACACACCTACCGGTGACATGGAAACGACTTGGTAATCGTGCAACAATATACTTCGAAGTCGATGGCGAAGCGTTAAGGTAAACGTGTCATATTCAGGGGCAATTCTATAGTGCAGGGCGTTAACCCTTTAAAGTACAGAAGCAGTTATAGTGCCACAACGAATCGTGAAGTTGGTACACCGGCCGTTAATGGGTGGGCTGTTATATTGTAAGTCGCTGGACCAACGACATGGAACTTGTTCCAAAACAATTTTCGTGAGTAGGACATGCAAATTGACTGTTTTCGTCGTACATTGAAGACGTTTCTTTTTGATCAGTACTCGGCACATTGAGCGCATTAGAGGCGTTGTTCTGCGACGATGCGCTATATAAATTGACATTGACATTTACATTACATTTGGTACAGACAGGAGGGGACTGGGCGGGGTCGCAGTACCAAGCACCGTATTGCTGTATAATGATCCGTTGCTGGTGTGTCTGTATTTTTTGTGTGGTTACAACTTACAGATTATGTGACGGTGCGCCAGATCGGCGTGAAAGTTTGCGCGATGGTAGAGCTGTGTCTTAGTACGATTTTCTCCCGTTTTGGTGGCGATATCTTTAGGGGTTACCAAATGCGGGGTCAAGAAAGGGCTCGGGTAGACCATTTTGGCTTCTCAGACACCGATTTTTTTTCATTTGACCGCGAATATCTCGAAAACAGTAAGTCGCAGCGTTACATGTCAATTAGAGCTTAATATCAACTCTACGAGAGCTTTCCAAAATGTAACTCACGGGGCGGTAGCCACCAAGGGGAGTCCATTATAAGCAAAAATACAAACGTTGCATTTTTGTGTATTTTTTTGCAGCAGCATGTGCTATAAACATCTCCGCTGAAGCGTGGCACAGCGGCGTTCGTGTATCACGCGTCGTCGGTCGACATAATCGGACGCATACCGTCGAAGTGTTGATAGCACGCTACTTCCAGCAGTGATGGATCAGATATTCTAACTATTTGATAGACAATAATTTCATTCAACGAATGCTCGTTTTAGACTCATACTCTATAGTTAACTCCATTGCGTTAATGCTTGCGTCTATCTGTTTTTAAAATCATAATTTGTACGTTTTTCTTCTTTTTTATCTCCACTAGTTTTACTATTACTACATATTGTTTTGCTGCGTTCTGCCAACATGAAATATAGTACGTGATGATGATGATGATTCATCCAGAAACGCGATTGTTATACTGCATTGGACGTCGCCTAGATAGAGGCATACATTCAACGACGGAGATGTTGCCCTTGAAAAGGGGCGGGATGTTGCACATAGTTTTAACTGCAACCCATGCGTTTGTCGTATATGCATCTTGCTGACGCACTTGTTTTATTCTTTGTAACTTTAAAAACTTTTAACACGGTATTGTGTGTACAAATTGCAACTTAAAACGATCTCACAATTCAGTCACAATTCATCAGCAATGTGAACTCTAAAGTTACGTTCGCTGACAACGCTAAGCCGTATCTTCGGTTCGGTGTCGTCCTCCGACTCGGAGTTAGCCACAGCCCACTGTTTCCACTCCACTCTGGTTTCTGTATAGTCGAGGGCAGAAATCTTATCCGGAAGTCGCGGGTTTGAAATTGAATGTACCAGTAAATAAACCAAACCTCTGTCAGTCAGTTTCTCTTCTTGCTACGGATGAAGTCATATGTGGACCAGTTCCTCAACAAATAGGCCTATTTATGAATTTTTACGAATTTACAAAATAGTTAAATCCACGAAGTTTAACGAATTTTAAAACACAAAGTCACGAATTACTCGAACTATGTCTGTCTGTAGTTAGCTTCAACAGTACAATAAGCGCATTTATTGGCATTACACAAAAACCGAAACGTGACATTTACGATCTGAAGCAGGTGCTTATTGACACTTAGGACCGTATTCCTCAGGTCATTATCGACGAAGCCAATGAATAGTGACAAACACAGCTGCATGCATATGTAAAGGCAAAGGGACGTCACTTCGAACATCTACTGTGATCTAGCCACACAACCGGCTCTTTTGAGATCCATTTCAGACACACTAAAACCGGTTATTTTCAGAGCCACTCACAGTATTGAGAGGAAGACAACATAACTTTTCGGTTTTTGTGTAATGTCAGGTAGTGTGGAAACATATTAACTAAAGTGAGGTTGCAAATTATTTATACATTTGATAGTAAGGCCATCAGCATGTCACGTGCAAAATTTCATGGCAATAGACTTTGTATAACTGTACAAGATATTTAAGATTACGCAAGTCTCAATTGGGACACAATGTAGTCTTTCATTATTAGTTAGGCCTACTTCTGCAAGACCTCAGATACGGAATAGTGTATCAAGCGATGTGCCTGTTTACTCCCCCAGCTTTCTTTGGGTACTCATCCTGCCTGTCCATGGAGGATGGCTCAGACTGAGTAAACCTGGGTGCCTGGTTCTACGCCGAGGTGGTTTACCCGTCCAAAGACAGTCACCCACCCATACACTAACCGGGTCTGGTGTAGAGTAACTACGTTGGTCGAGACCAACGTGTTACTACTAAGCCAGGAAGCGAAATCATTCCATTCGGGTCTGCTGCTGTTGCCGCCATCTTCGTCAGTCATCACTCCTCAGCCACCAACAGCGTCCCTTCTCCGTTAAGTACCGAGTCGTCCTAATACAGATCAAAGGAAAATACCAGAGTGTCTCCATCAGTTGGGTCTATGCGTCTTTCAAGCCCAGCAACCATTAATTATAGACGTCGTAGTCGCTGGGCGGCGCGGACGTGAAAGCGACAGTCAGCTGTACAGCAAGCCTTCACTATGAGGCTGGGCACGGGTTCGGTCTGCGACGTCGCTGTGGCATTATGACAGCGTGTCTTAATGCGCCTGGCTTGTGCTCGATAAACTCTGATTTACGAGCAAACGTCGCCGACTGACAGCCAGACGCCGGCGACCACACACGACGACGACGACGTATGCTGGACGCGTGACGTCAGAACCCATACCCGGTTCCCGCCCACCTGCGTTGAAGGCTAAACTTATCTCGCGACAGCCATGCACGCCCCGGCCGTCGAGTCGACCGGACGTGATTGTAACGGATGACTGTCGGCGCATGCGCACTGGCTGCAACTGAGCGAGTGATCAGGCACGCAACCCGGAAACAAACAGGTGGCGACCCCCGGGGGCCAGCATCCGGACGACAGCCGTCCCTCCGCATTCCAGGACGGGCCTTCCCGGAGCAATAAATACCACTTCCGGCTCACATAGACCATCAGTGGCGCCACCCAGCAGCCGACCTACGAACGAACTGTCGGCCTAATGCCAGCAAGAAGAGCTATTAAGACCGGTGCTTTATAGGAACTCTGTCGTGCCGCCTCTATCCGATGGATGCTATTAAATGCCACCGAAAGAACTACGTTGAGTGGAAATTATGCAAGCAACGAAGTGCTGCGCCTTCGTCCAATTCTGCGTCGCTGAGTAATATTTATAGCGGCCATTATCCTGTCGCTCTGCGCCGCGAGATCGCCTATTATCTTGAAAACCATCTGCGTTTTATCTTGCCGATTAATTCGTCGTACAGAGCTCTGCAATGTTAGAGATACAACTATAACACTATCGTACGACTGTACGAATGACAACTTAACCCTTTATAGTGCAAAGGCAATTATACTGCCACGTCGAATGATATGAAGTTGGTACAGTGGCTGTTGCTGCAAGAAGAGGACTGTGCGGAGCCGCAGCTCGCCCAGACCCCTCCTCGCTGTACCAAATGTAACAGCTCACCCATCAACGGCCAGTACCAATCACCGTATGCTCTATAGTGGTCGGTTTCTCTGCGGTTTTAACGTGCCCATTAAAGGGTTCAGCAACATTACATTAGCCACGTGACTGTCCACTCTATTACTCTGCTATTGTACGCCCTACAAGGCCCCAAGAGTCGCCACCTGTAGGTCCCTACAAGACTATTTTTATGCCTACGTATGCTGCACGGGAGACTATGTTTATGTCTTGTCCGTCCCGTCTTGCGTTCCGTCTACTGTCTGTTCCGTACTTCGCTTCGCAAAAATACTGAACGGATTTCGATGAAATTCGAGGGAGGTAATCATTACCACAAACATATTAAATGATTACATTTTTGGCGAAATTGGAACGGGAACATGGAAGCAGGATATATGGATGTATGCCCATTCTTTTATACGGCCTAGAATCGTGTCAATTAAGTAACGCGACCTGCATTCTCTGGATTTTACGTATAACTGGATGTGCATGAAATTGTTTAAAAGTTCAAATGTTGAGTTAATTAAGGAATGTCAGAGTCATTTGCGTTGTCTACTGCCTAGTTTAACTGTCAAAGAAAGATGTCAGAAATTTATTAGTAAATACGAAAATTCGGTCAATACATTTTGTCAATACTGTAACGCTCTCTGGGTGTACATAGTGTGTGATTAGTGTGTTTTTACTGCTTGTTTGTTTGTATGTTTGCATTTTCTTTCTGTTTGCTACCATTTTGGTGAATAAAGATGTATATACATTGAGACAATTTGAATCGACGTCAATCGATTTTGCTGCGATGTTAAAGTGAAACAGATGCGGACGCACAGCGAATGAATTCACAAATGTTACTGCACTGCAGACTAGACTGAGATGACGGCAGATGCGAATTTCATATAAACATATTAAGAATTTTACAGCAATTTTTTTTATTCACAGGACTATTATACATGTACAATCAGTCTGAACAATAGTTCAGAAAGTGTTAACGGCGACCTTTAATTCCTATGGGAATAGGCAAATTTCAACCCACTACAAAATCGATATCCCTGAACTGATCAACAAAAAAGTCTGCACATTTGATTACGTCCACGAGAGGACCCCCTATACCATATTTGGTACAAATCCACCCACTGAGGGATTCTGCGCAAACGGGTGAAATATAACAAACAAGAAGCTCAGATGTCGCAGAGAGGCCGCGCGATGCTTCCTGTTCGTCTGTAGTCAGCTTAAACATACCTACAGCGCAGTTTTTTTATTACTAGTTAATGCGGCTTCAGATTTACTAGTGCATAAAATTCTATTAAATTCTGATCTGCTGTCTCCTATTGTCTCCGGCGGCGTCCGACCACCCCCCGGACAAACACCCCTAGGTCATAACCCCCACCCCCTTGTTTGCTGCCGTTCGTGGGTCCGTTGGGGTCAGGACCCTGCCTCGTGTGTCGGCTAGGGTCAGGAGTACGGATTAGTGTCAGTTTTCAACAAAAATACCCGCCGGGTTCTGTCCTACGATGTCCTATACGGCAGCAGAAAACGGGGTTATGACCAAGGGGGTTGTGTCCGGGGGGGTTGACCTCCGTGTCCGGCGTATAACGTCAAGCCTGTCACAAACACTTCGTCGTCGTCTTGTGCGAACAACGGCCGACGAACGTCGCGGTGAGGGCTCGACGCTTGCCGCCGTTCGTCGCGGCTTTAATTTTCACACTTCGCGACTCGTACGGTTGACAACACTGTAGACCTGTATGCAGTGAAGCCAGATATTCGTCCAGAATCGCGTTTTTTGCCTACCCCACATGCATTCGACGCCCCCGTTAGGGGGGTTCCCGTCGGAATATCGCCATCCCGTTTGGCATGGAAAAACTAGAATGGCTTGGCTACCCGATGGTGAAAACATTTCGAAGATATGTTTATTCGTTTTGACATAATCCACGAAGGTGACAGACAGACAGACGGACGGACGGACAGACAGACAGACAGACACCGCATGACGGCATAGGCCGCGCTTATGCATAGCATCCCGCGGCAAAAATTATATTTATTTATACCTTTTTTCTCCGGTTCGCCTACAGGTTAGACCCGTGGATAGATTTTTGCGCACGACAGCTCAAAAGACGTGAAATCACGCAAGGATGTGCCTTTTGGGGGTCCGTACGATTTTCCTTTAGATTTTTAGGGTACCCCCCCCCCCAAAAAAAAAACTGACGGTAGGCCATTACTAATAA
>Ga0209339_1000871_pt1 | contig 11865 bp, 11 predicted proteins | sample OlaalgELextract3_FD_187376 | JGI IMG/M metagenome (GOLD analysis project Ga0209339, IMG submission 187376) | Olavius algarvensis symbiont microbial communities from Tuscany, Italy - Type A ELBA extract 3 (SPAdes) (version 2) | ecosystem: Host-associated > Annelida > Digestive system >... | reverse complement strand
TTCTTGTAAGGCAACGAAAATATCTCTGGTGTAATGAAAAAATATAAGGCTGTTATGATTTTATTGTTTGCTTTTGTTATTTGCTTCTGTGACGATGATGATGATTTCACTATCACAAAAAAAAAATGGAATTAAGTAACGTTGTAGAAGAGCACAAACAAACATTAGCGCAACTTATCATTAACACATCACAGCACAGCTGTTACGTAGTAGAAGTGACTACTTCCATGAGTTTTATATTGTCCTAACGCTGAATGCAAAAAGTCTTAGAATTAGACGCGACCGCGTCGCTGTGGTCGCAGCTAGAGCGCATGCTGCACGCCCTTTCTTTTAGAGCTAAACGTGACCACGTCGGCCTGGTCGCATATAGCGCCAAGAGCTCTCGCTGCAAACCTCCGTAGAATACGAGACCAGCAAAATTGCGATTTATACAAAAGCCGTACAAAATATTTAAAAAATGACACGACAGCATTGTAGAATAAAACAATACCGTTCTAACGGTATTGTTTTATTGGTGATGTAGCTACGTTGCAATTATGATTTTATTTATGGTATAAAAACAGAAAAAAAGTAAAACAATCCTGCAACGAGATTACTGCAAGTGAAACGGCCTAAAGTGACGCTTGCTCAGTAAAAAACGTTCCAAGCCGTAATGCATTTTGCCGTCTCCTAAACACTTTGCAGCGATTGACGTGGTCACGTCAGCACACAAATGAGCTCTAAAGGGCTCATTTGTGTGCTGTCATTATCCACACTTGTATGCCGTCGTCATACAAGTCCAAACTTGTGTGCTGTCATCATTCACTCAAACAGCGTGAAACCGATGAGAGTGGAGGACATGCTTTACAGCATCCTACACACTTGCTTTAGACATGTGGTCTACATATGTGTGCTGTCATTATCCACACCTGTGTGCCGTCATCATACACACTTGTGTGGTCCACACTTGTGTGCTTTCATCATCCACTCATGTGTGCTGTCATCATCCATGACTGCAAATCTTCTGACTCTCAACTCTTCTAAAACTGAAGAGCGTATAGTTCTTAGTAAATTTGATGTATGGCCTAAAGTGAAGACTAAACTAAACTAAAGTGACGCCACTTACATTTTTGCTGGTAACATGTTCTATTGTCATATAATTCAGTGTTCATTATAAGTGTCTTAATGAATTAATGATGATGATGACTAATTTTAGTTTTAATGCTTGAGCCATAGAAGAACATAGACCACAGAATTGTCAGTAACAAGAATTGGGTATTAGCTACACTTGCCCAATGGCTCGTCAGTACAATAAACTAAAGTGAAATGTTTTTCTGGGGGGAGGGGGCAGTGAAGACCACCGCGAAAGTGATGTAACAAGCAATGGTATAGAAACAAAAAAGTAAAACAATCCGGCAATGAGATTATTGCAACTTCAAGTACCATTATTTGCTTGTCATGTGTCTTGTCTTTCGGGGAAAACTGTGCACTAGGCCCACCAGCGCCATCAGGCGACTAACAAAACAACACTGTATGTTTTTCGAGAGTTGGGAGACCTCACACTTCTTACATTCTTGATTTTATAGCGAAAATTTCTAGCCAAAATACTCATCATAGATGGATGCACAAGTGACCATCACAGAGTTTTATATAGCCTATGCTTTAATTTGCAAATGAGAGCAACACAGAGTTGGTGAATAGGCCCATAATGGGCCTATTCGAGTGCGATAGAGCGTAAAATTTCGCGTAGCAGCCATTATACGATATCGGAGAAAGCAGTCCGGTTCTGGAATCCGGATGGGCTCAAAATGTAATCAGTTCGTCCATGTCCCGACATCTGTCGACACGCAACAATCCAAATCCATGCACGGATCCAAATCCATTCACGCGTTTCTGAGTAATCTTGCCAACAGACACAAAACGCGTGCATGGATTTGGATCCGTGCTATCAGACAGACTGTGTGCCTGCTATGCATTGATACAACAGTGGTTTCGTCGATGACGTTGACGACTGAGTCTGTGCGTTGGTAGAACTGTGGTTCATCCACTGCTCGCTGGTGAAAAAGTGGTTCCAGAGACGTTCCCGTCGGCCACTATCTACTTTTCAAGTATTGACAATTTCATGCAGTACACTGAACACAGTTCACCTCACCAGGTAGACACAACTGTTTTTCTCAAGCATTGACAATTGCAAGTTGCGCGGATTGTTCAGCGTCGCATGCACCGCGGCTCAGCGCTAAGCCGCTGTTTGTCAAAACAGCGGCTTAGCGGTGTTAAACAGCGGTGTTAGCTGTAATTTTCATGGAAATGGTTGTGGTGAGTTGATGGTTGGAAATTGACAAATGACCTGGTAGTTTTTGTTGGTAACGAAAACAATTGATCATTAAAAAAATTCAGTCAGTCTTCTTCTCCTATGCGTGAGACTGCATTCCAGTTCGCTGAAGTATTGGCCTTGAATGGCGAGACATATGTCGTCAGCGTAAATAAATTTTCGGTACGTCGTTGGAGTACAAGTTGAACAGAACCGGTGCAAGGACAGAGCCTTGAAGAAGGCCGTTAACGTTGTGTGCACCCCGAAACTTCGATCTCGAAGCAGCAGACCGTCGGGTGAACCAATATGGCATCCTTTTACTCACAGGTGAAACACCAGGAGAAACATTATCCAAACCAGGATAGGGTGAAATAAACTGTTAATGTGAGAATGAACCACTCGCAGAACTTTTGACAGCATAATAATAAAAAGATTATTTTATTGAATTTAGTGACCTCCATTCCCTTTTTCGCAGCTTTCCTATTTTTAGGTACCAGAAAGGAAAATAAATGTGAATTTTATATTTACATGTAATGCCATAACTGAATGTGGCCTTGTCGCAAAGAAAGTATAACTAAACTGTTACGATAAAGTTACACTTTACGACAATGTTTATACACTTTTACAATGTTTAAAGGAAGCAGCGAAATTAGTCGCTGCATGACAACGGAATGTCGCGTTGCGTGTACAAGCTAGTAAACTGGAAAAAAATTGTTAAAATAGCAAATCACGAGTGAAGGTAACTGCGCCTATTATAGGCGCAGTTACCTTATTGGCGCCTTTTCCTATAGGCGCAGGCCTTCTGATTAGAGTGTTGTATGCAATAATATATAAATGACTATTATAGTATGTGCTAAAGAGAGGGGACCACATGACAACCGCTCCTTAATATAAAGCGGTTAATATATATAGAGCGCCTTTTCCTATAGGCGCAGGCCTTCTGATGCAATTTTAGTCGCATAAGAACTAGGCCGTCTGATTGGTGTTAGTGCACCAGTGCAATGCTGTCAATACAAATGATATCAATCAATCAGAGTGCACCATTAGTGGTCGTTATTCAAAACATCAAGACTCTGACGGTATTTGAAATCTAACAATGCGCCAGAGGCGTTGCAGTTTCTCTTTCTGTTGACGTGGTCAACGTGTAACGTGTTGGTCGAGCCAATAGAGCTTGGTTGGCTTGTTATGGGTTGTTATGGGTTGTTATGGGTTCCCCTTCCATGTTGACCAATTTGTTTTGACAAGTTGGTCAACATGGAAGGGGAACCCATAACATACTTGTCAAAATAATGTTTTTATGTTTTGGCCACAGCGCCTGCAGTGTTCTGGCGTATCCTTTTTTAACATCAGCATTTGAATGTTCTGTCAAAATAATGTTTTTGCGTTTTCGCCACAGTGCCTGTGTTCTGGCGTATCCTTTGATGAACGGGGTAGAGCGGAAGTCGTAACGTATGGCGTTACTGGTTTACTTGGTTCATCAGGTGCATGTAGCAATGAATGTAGCAGGCATCAAAACGTCACGACCCAGCATGGCCATGTTTGGTGTCTCGCCTGTGACTGAATGGACAGTCATTCTGTAGGCGGACATAAGAGCTGGTAGAAAGGCAGTCCAGTTGCTCGCGTTATCAGATGCTGTACTCCTAAGCATTTGAAGCAAAGTCCGGTTCATCCTTTCGGTTTGACCGTCCGAACGTAGAAAAAACGGGTGTTGTACGGGACTTCTCTATTCCTGCTATGTGGCGAAGCTCGGAAAACAATTTGCTCCCAAAATTTTTATCTTGGATTGGTAAGCCGAAACGCGAGAAGCAGTTGTTGTACAGGGCTGTCATACAAGTATGGCGTACAAGGCATACAAGGCATACAAAATTAGTGAAGTAGTCAGTATGTACTTCGAACCATCAATTGCCAAAGCTCGCCTCCTTAAACTCGATATTCTTAAGCTCGCCTGTTATTTATTACAATTGGTGACATTGTTGACACCAGGCATGGACATCTAATGACCAATAATATTGGCTTTTGAGTTGTCAGACCTCACAACATTCGTCACACACAGGGGATTGTTTGAAAACTATCTAATGGGTGTACATTTCTTCCTGGAAACGGATCACCATCCGTTACAGTACTTGCAACAGGCCAAGTACCAGAATAGTCGAATTGAGCCCGTGAGAATAAAAGTGACAGATGACAACTGTCAACTGCCATAAAAACATTTTTTTGTGATTTTGAGTTAAAGGTACTTACTCTATTACTCTGTTACTCTAACGCATTTTCAGTAAACGATAAGAGTGAAAGTGAACTACGCATATATAGCGGGGTCTTCCACTAAGTTCTGTCAGCAGCGACGTTAGAGTAAAACTGACCTATGCGTCTATAGTTCACTTTTACTCTAACACGCTCTCTGCCGACGGTCATAGCGCACTTTTCCTCGCACGCTCACTGATAAAACTGTCACCTGTCATTTTTGGTGATTTTGAGTTAAAGGTACTTTCTGGCAGATTTTTATCTGCCAGAAAGTACCTTGCGTTTCTAGTGGTTCTGTCAGCAGCGACGTTAGAGTAAAACTGACCCATACGTCTATAGTTCACTTTTACTCTAACACGCTCTCTGCCGACGGTCAGTAAAAAGTGATCTACGCTTACATAGCGCACTTTTCCTCGCACGCTCTCCTAGCTGTACATTGAACTGAAACTGAACTAGGTTTATGTCACTTTTACGCTAACGAACTAGTGACAGAGTCGTTACGTAATAACGCACTACGGCACAGTTTAGCTAATATGACACCGTAGTCTAGTAACAGGGAGTTACTGATGGAGTTTCTGTTTCGTGAATGATTATGGTGAAAGATGAACAACAGCAACAGGTGAGGATTGCAGTCCTTTTGAATTTATCATCTACAAGTTTTTTTTCTGTCAACCTGTGTGATGTTTGTTCCCCCTTTCCCGTCATTTATACAGTAATTATTATCACAGCGACACGTCGCTGGGAACACGCACCGGTGACGATTGCCGGAAACAGACGCATACTGGCACTTATGCATGAACCCTAACCGACCCACGAGGCGGTATAATACTGAATAAGTGCTATAATACTCTCGGCTTTCCATGCGAATATGAATCTGAATATGAATCTATCTTGATCTGCGTCATACGCATTGGGTCTCGACTACTGTATCAGTACTCTTGAAGTGCAGATTATTCAGTGACAGCCTGGGAACGCTCTTACGTCTGAGGCAACGCTGCGTCTTTACTGCATGACGTGACCTGACCTGGACATGCTTTGTCAGTGGGAGGCAACTTGGTTAATGGAGTTTCATCCGGATAAGTGCGAAGTTATCTCAGTTACAAGAAAGAAAAATCCGATCTCTTATCCCTGTCACGCACATGGTCACCATCTTAAACATATGAATTATGTTAAATACCTCGGGGTCCACATTACAAGTGACCTTCGTTGGGATAAACACATAGACAACATTTGCAGCCGTGCCAACAGTTCTCTTGGTTTCATTTGGATAAGTGTTAACATAGGCAATCCCAGGGTAAAAGGACTAGCATACCAGTCCTATGTACGTCCAGTTTTGGACTATAGCCCGACCGTGTGGGACACAGTTGGTTCTATCAAGAAAATTGAATCGGTACAAAGAAGAGCGGCCCGGTTCACCCTAGGGCGGTATCGACGTACCTCTAGTGTAAATGCTATGCTAACACATCTTAACTGGGAACCCCTGGCCTCTAGGCGGCATGCCGCAAGGCTCCTTGAGTAACTGGTTTCGTGACAATTGTAGAACATTTTTGTCATTCCGTGAACTGACGATATCATGAACTATGTATATCCAAGAAATACCGCCCCCCCGCCCCGTGCGTGCTCCCCTTTCCCTGGAAAAAAATCGAAGCTTCTATTCTCTCCTTATTTAGATCTCTATTTCTCAGCCTAACGTGTTATACTCTAACAGACACCAGCGTCTTTTACCTTGAAGTGAACAAAAAACCATGAGATGTATCCATGTCGTGAAGCTGCAAGGCGTACACATTCATCTGAACTATAGTCACTTTTGCATTGGGCAGAACGAGGAAATTCCTTTCACAACGCCTTCAATAGTCACAACGACGCCGAGCCACGCTCTCCAGCCTGACTGACTGCCAGACGAGCCTGGGGACAAATCTGACCGCATTTTTGAGTGACTGGTAAAAGACTGTAGTCACTCAAAAATGCGGTCAGACTCAGAGCAGACAAAACCAAGCCGAGAGGAATGCGAAACGCTGTGGAATTCGGTCATTTAGGGATGTGTCAATCTATTTTATTTCGGTTTGAATTTACGATCGAAAACCGTTTATCACGTGGCTTTTAAATATATGTTTTGCACACTGCAAAATAGATATTACTCTTTAGAATTTATTGGTTAATTAACATGAAAAAATTCAAGCTGTTTTTACTATTATCGATTTTGTAATGAATATCGAAATCGATTTCCACTGCAAGCAGCTTTAATTGCCCACGGCTACAGAATGATCGTCGGTCGCCATCGCGGACGACCGACAGAATTAATTATAGCAATTATGCTGTCGGTGGTACAGACAGGCGGCCAGCGCGTTAGAAGTGTGATCACGAGGACGCGCCGTTACGACGCTACCACGACATTCGAATAGCCTACAATCGAGCAGCTGCGTGACAAGCCAACGTGTTTGTTGTGAATATAAAACACACTGCACTGACACCGGGTGACAAGCATACCAGACCCGGAATTGGACAGGCGCCGTTAGGGGGGAGGTTCCCGTCGGAATATCGCCATCCCGTTTGGCATGGAAAAACTAGAAGGACTTGTCTACCCGGTGGTAGAAAAATTTCAAAGATTCGTTTTAACGCAACTCACCAACGTGACAGACACACGGACACCGCATGACAGCATAGGCCGCTCTTAGCATCGCGCGGCAAAAACGGCGTAGCCTCGTAGAGCCTACGGCCGCTTTAATGCGACATTGGTTAAAAGTTCCGGTAACCTTTGATCGCTTATTAAAGCACCGCTCGCTATCGCGACCGCATCGGAGCTGTCCGTCTGTCTGTTTGTCGCAGAAATGCGTAATAAAAACGCGATTTTCTAAAAAAACAAGCAATTTAGAGGAAGTCCTACGGCGGCTTTTCAAAAAACCTATTATTGAACCGGTAAAATTCAACATGGCGGAGATCCGCCATTTTTAAAATCTTAAAATCGCCATATGTCAACGAAAAATCATTCGATTTTGAGTAAATTTTGTACGCAAATGCAGATTGGCAGTCACGCGACCAAATATGAAAATTTTGAATTCTAAAATGAAATATAATCTTGTCTTTCTATCAGCAGGGGATCGAAGGCCTAAGAGGTTGGTGCTGTCTGTCCAGTACAGCTGGCGAACAGTGAAATTGGCGATGATAGAAAGACAAGATTATATTTCATTTTAGAATTCAAAATGGCGGACGGCCGCCATATTGAAAATAGTTTTTAGTCATAACTCAGCAGTACACGATGGACAGACAGACTGACAGACGAACGGACGGATGGACAAATGCAAGGCTTACTGCCCCCTTCCATACGGTGGGAGCATAATAAACCAAGAGCATCATCACTATTCAGCTAAGTTAAAATTATGTTTGCATCGGCTATAGCTTTCACGTACCGCAGCCAACATTTTTGTTTCCCCTGGAGACGCTCCTGCGATTATCACGCAAAACGTTGCGTAAATGAAAAGACAATTCACTGCTTACCAAACCCCTCGCAGCATGTACCTATCTATCTTCAATAGTTTCCGAGTTGTACGATGCTTAAATCAATGCGTAAGTCCCAAAATCGCTATTTTACCACATTTTTGTTTCCCCTAGGGACGCCTCTGGGGCAATCACGCTAAATGTTATATCGATGGAAAGAGAATTCGACGCCTACAAATTGTCTCGCTGCATGTGCCGTTCTAACTATTACCGTTTCTGAGATACAGCGAGATATTTGTGAAAAAAAATCGTCATTTTATCATATTCCTTGCATTCGACGCCCCCATTAGGGGGTTCCCGTCGGAATATCGGCACCCCCTTTGGGATGGGAAAACTAGAATGATGCACGGACACTGGGTGACGGCATTTACCGCGGTGAAAACTAAAATCTATTCGATTCGCTACGTGGCAGCACCTTCCGGTGATTGGTGTCAGACTGCGTTTCCGTTCTCATTAAAAATGATGACGTCAAATCGGTCAGATAAACATATTTTGATTTTATATAAGCTAAATACTATGTACAAGTATCTACGTAATAATAAAGGAATCGTTATGTCATGGTTGCACGGTTTGAACGGCGAAAACAATAACTGTGACAATACTTATGGCACTACGCTGTATATGCGTCACGTTCGTGAGTTGCGCCACGAATAAAGATATCTTAGAAATTGTTTCACCATCGGATAGCGACACCATTCTAGTTTTACCAGGATCAAACATTTTCACAAAATTCTGACAGGGTCACTCCCTGCCGGGGGCTAAATACAGGTGGGGTATAAAAATTTCCCGAAATAATCTATATCTCGCAAACGATACAAGATAGCGACATAGTTACTATGGAAGGCGAATAGGAAACCGTACACAAGCTTTCGAATGGCACCAATTTCAATGACCTTGAGTGACCTCTAACCCCGATTTCAAAGTCACGATATTATTCAACATCAAATAACTCGAAAACGGTACAAGATAGAGCTATTGTTACAATGGCGGTCAAATAGAAAGTCGTACACGGCACCCCGTTTGGTACTGTAAAACTAGAATGATCGAGCTACCGCGTGGTGAAAAAATTTCGAAGATATGTTTATTTGTTTTGACGTGATCCACAAACGTGACAGACGGACGGACAGACACCACATGACAGCATAGACCGCGCTTGCATAGCATCGCGCGGTAAAAACGAAAATGAAACTTTCAAGTGAAAACTGAAAACATCGATAGTAGATGTAGTTTTGGCAATTTGACCTCAAGTAAAAAATATTTCCAAAAAACCTACAACTATCCAATTTTAAGCGGCAAAAGAGTGTGCAATTTACAATGGTATCCGCAAAGTTCCGCAATTCCATATATTTTTTTAAAAACGTGACAAATCGAGAATAGTAAGAGATAGTAATGGTAGAAAACAGTAATGGATCACTAATAGAAAAGTCGTATACGGCATATATATATATATATATATATGCATATATACGGCACTGCTTCTAAGTTAGATGGTTTAAGTTATAATTTGATAAATTTAAAAAAATATTTAACTAATAGTAACGTATTATGGAATTGAAAACTGTCTTCGAATTAAAAACTCTAGCGAAAGAACGCGGTATGTGTGGATATTCTAGACTTACAAAGCGTGAATTAGTACAACTACTGCAAAGTGTAGAACCCATGCACCTACTGCAAACAGAAGACTTGACTTGTCTCCTTTTCTATAATAACTTTTTCAATTCTAAACATTTCCTGGGTTGTCTTTTGCAACTCCTGTTCGTAGAAACTACCATTTATCTCTTCACCGTTTAAATCTTTTAATTTGTACGTTATGGGATCTGTGTAGCGAACTTCTGACACTGTAAAAACTTCTTCGCTCCAGCGTGGCGTGTATCCCTTCTCGAAAATAGATTTTTTTTGGTGATTCTGACTTTATCATCGACTGAAAATTTCGGCGTCTTTCGCTCGGTAGGACTGTAATCACCGTACAGATTTCTCCAGACTTGATTTTCGTTTTCTCTTCTGCTGGTTTCGGTCGGAGTCATTTTAATGGAGGAATGGACTGTGTTGTTGTAGCTGTTTACAAATTCGTCTAAGATGTCGATATATTTCCTAGTAGAATTCGCGGTAAGATACTTCAACATTTTGTTTTTCATGGTTCTATTCCAACGCTCAACGACGCTAGATTTCTCTTTGTTTTTAGTCGAATACAAATCAACGAGTTGCTGTACATGTTTATTGTAGAACTTTTTGCCCTTGTCTACCCGGTTTTCGTTCTGTGAATACCTTTTGTAAAGCACCAGCGACCTCAGTTCCGGTTTTGTTTTTCAAAGGAATCATCCATCCGTATTTGGAGAAAATATCAATTCGGTTAACAGATATTTAACTCCTTATTTAACGTAGCAAAGGTCGTGGTGATAGGCTGCTTCGTCCACTCTACTTATCGGCTTAGACTCTCGGAGTTCCGTCAGGATTTAATCTCCTGTCTAACTTAGTTCCGGGCCCCGTGAAATTGTGACCGGGAAGATGAAGTTCGATTGGTAGGTTACTCACGGCTTTGTTGAATTTACCGGATTTCACAAACTGTCTTTGTTTTTCTACAAACTGCACAATTACCTTTCAACATAACTCGTCCATTTTTTGCGACGAAATGATGCAGGTTATTTGTCTCTGTGTGTCTCTTACATTTAACGCAATACGCCATTTTTTAATATGAATAATAATAAAAAATACTACAGTTTCTACGAAATAGCATTAGTAAACCTAGAAACATACTATAGTTTTCCAAACGTAGACGACACTAATAACCACTTTAGTTATTTACCAGATGGGGGAGGAATTTGGTATCATATTCTCATACCAGAAGGCAGTTACGATATTGAGGATATAAATCAAGTTAATGTGGAACGAAATTTCTTCAAGGAGATTTAACAATCCTCTGTTTCCTGACGTGGACTGTTTCTACTTAGCTCAGAACTATTTTAAACTCTTCCGCCAAACGATAAGAGAAAACGCTAACTTTATCTGCTTGTTTCGTCAATATCTAAAGAACGTTAACTACGTGTATAACGATCACGTCAGCAGCGATATGACTAAAGCAGAATTTCGAAACGTGTGTAAGTTAGTTCGGGAGAAACCGTACGGCTTCGTCGTTGTCGATCTGACTAGTAATAAGGATAACGGAAAGTATCGTATAGCAAATGGGGGTCCCGTGACCATTATCACCGAAGGTTGTTTTTACACAATTTGAGGGTGCTCTTTAAAATGAGCAGGGGCGAACCTCGCAAAAGTTTGGGCAAAATGAGCTAGAAGCCAAAATTCAAGATAACCGCCGGGCGGTTAAAATCACATTGCCACAACTTAACCGATTTTCATGCAATTTGTGCCCAAATAGATGTTTTCGAGGTCAACGATTACATTTAGATACATTTCAAATGGCTGTCTGTACTTTTTACTTGTAACAAATACATGAAACCACTAAAAATGGCGTCCGCGACGCAAAACTTTGCACCCCTCTATTTCCCTAGTTTGTGTCCTTGAATATTTTGGCTTGTGTTATTCAAGATGTTGTTGGCTACAACCAAATTTTACAAATTTCTAAATCAAACATCTTCTCCAAATGTCATGCAATCCACTGGACGGCTATTAAAAGACACCTACTGACATACTATAACTGCGACTGCTCAATCAGATTCATCTGTGTCACTATATTATTCTGAGTCATAGTCAATCTCTTCTCCTGTGTTACTGACTTCTCCTGTGTCACTTAGGTCAGGTGGAATTTCATGACGCTCCTGATGGAGTGATGCATCTAGGCTTCTTGGCAGAGCCTCTTTTGTGTAACACTTGCCGTTTTGCAT
>Ga0209339_1000870_pt1 | contig 11865 bp, 7 predicted proteins | sample OlaalgELextract3_FD_187376 | JGI IMG/M metagenome (GOLD analysis project Ga0209339, IMG submission 187376) | Olavius algarvensis symbiont microbial communities from Tuscany, Italy - Type A ELBA extract 3 (SPAdes) (version 2) | ecosystem: Host-associated > Annelida > Digestive system >... | reverse complement strand
GACTATAGGTTCTTGAATATATTTTGGTGTTTGCTTTGTTCTCTGTCCTTTCTGTCTATCTTTTTCGTTGTATTGTACCTGTTCTATGGGCCTTGTTGCCTGATTTTAAATAAATGGATGGATGGATTATTCCATTTGCTTTCATTTTTACCTCGAATGCACTGAATGGCCTGTTTTGTGCTGATGTGCCGTTAAGATACTCTCTCTCTCTCCCTCTTTCTCCCTGTATATAATAGGCCGTTGCTCTGTTGTTTTAATGTGCACATATAGGATTAAACATATATTTCCGAATAAAAACTTAACGTTTGTTTTTATCGCGCGTCAGCATACTGACGCGCGAATTTGATATAGCAAATCTGTCCGTCTGTCTGTCCGTCCGTCCGAAACGTTCCAGTATCAGATGAAAACGGCTTAACATATCGTCAAGTTTTTAAACCATATGGTAGCCCAATCATTCTAGTTTTACCAGCATCAAACATTCTCATAAAATTCCGACGGGGTCACCCCCTGCGGGGGCGCTAAATACAGGTGGGGTATAAAAACTTCGCGATTTTCGACCAATAAGTCGATCTCGCAAACGATGCAAGATATCGCCATAGTTACTATGGAAGGCGAATATGAAACTGCACCCAAGCTTTTGAATGGCACCAATTTCAATAACCTCGAGTGACCGCTAACCCAGATTTCAAGGTCACGATATTATTCAACGTCAAATAACTCGAAAATGGTACAAGATAGAGCTATATTCACAATGGACGACCAATAGAAATCGCATGTGCTCTATCGAACGGCGCCATTTTCAATGACCCTGAACGACCCCTAACCTGGTTTTCAAGGTCACGCCATTCTTTGACACTGAATATCTCACAAACGGCTACATATACGGCCACAGTTACTATAGAAGGCGAATAGGAAACCGAACCCAAGCTTTCGAATGGAACCACCTTCAATGACATGGAGTGACCTCTAACCCCGATTTCAAGGTCACGATATTATTCAACGTCAAAAACTCGAAAATGGTACAAGATAGAACTATATTTACAATGGCCGACCAATAGAAAAAAGCATATGGTCTATCGAACGGCGCCATTTTCAATGACCTTGAACTACCCCTAACCTGGTTTTCAAGGTCACGCCGTTCTTTGACAGTGAATATCTCACAAACGGCTACAGATACGGCCATAGTTACTGTGGAAGGCGAATAGGAAACCGTACCCAAGCTTTCAAATGTTACCACTTTCAATGACCTCCTTTAACCCACATTTCAAGGTCACAATAGTATTCAACGTCAAATAACTCGACTACTACTAAGTCGTGTATGATCTATCCAATGGTTCCGTTTCCAGTGACCTTGAGTGACGCTTAACCTAGATTTAAGGTCACGGTGTAATATTTATGCCTATAGATGCCCTCAGCGTATCGTGTGCGCAGCTTACGCGCGATCTGTTGGCGATAGCTAAATTCTTGTTTGATTAGGCCTAAACACAAACTTGGTCGCTGGGTGAGTTGAAATCTATAACTAACGTCTTAAGTACCGATTAACCTGCGCTCAGTATTTATTTGCCATTGGCACACAATATACGAACAAAAACCAAATAACGCGGTGAATTGAACACAACGCTTGTCCAGCTGCTGTTTTGACAATTAGTACAATTAAACAAACCACGATAACTAGCAAACAAAAAACAAACTATGACACATTAATGACGTAATAGTTTTAGTAATATAACGCATAACAACTGACATGTCAGTAGGAGCTGAGAGTGACGTAGACGCCGCATGCAGCAATTTGGTCATGCGTTTTTGCGTCGGTTGCTTAACTTTTGGCACGACGCTGTATTTCCGGGGTGAAAACTTAGGATGTTTTCTTTTCTTTTGAATTTAGTACAAACTTGTTCATGGGTGAGTTGAAAACGATAACTAACGTCTAAGACGGTTGGGGGGGGGGGTACTGTTGGTACATGGCGGTCAAGCAATGACGTCTATAGACAGACAGACAAGGCGAAGACGCCATGTCGCGAATAAAACACATCGGCTCCGATGCTCGGAGTGCGGCTGCTGCGACTGCAAGGCGGAGTCTGGTCGTAGACCGTCCATCAAGTCGCCGACTCACGGGGCGTTCAACGTGGCATAGCTAACTCGCTGACTTATGTGTGGAACACGTGTTCACACCGCCTCGTCGCTGCTTTCTGTTTTTTTCTTTACCGCCAGAGTTTACATCTATAGGACCGCCGTCAGCATACGTGGTCCAGAATGATATAAACCTATAGGCCTAGGCATATTCGGCAGGCGCAGGCATGGAATTTCTGCCAATTAGCTTAACCCTTTATAGTCCAAAGGCAATTATTGTGCCACATCATCCCACATGGAAATATGAAGTTAGTACACTGGCAGTTGATGGGTGGGCTGTTACATCTGGTACAGCGAAGAGGGAACTGGGTGGGGCCGCAGCCCACCGAGTCCCCTTCTCGCTGTACCAAATGGAGGGCCAATGTACCAATTACCGTATCGCTGTATAATGGTCCGTTGCTCTGCGGTTTTAATGTACCAGTGAACGGTTAAAGTAAAAAAAACTTGGCTTTTCAGATCGATGTCTTAATTGTTAAATGGTCTGGACTACTGGCCTTGGGATTGGAAACTTACAGCTTTTGTCAAATTGCTTGCAATGTACTAGTATGAATGACACTGTTGTACGTTATGCTATCATCGTCTTGATTGATCTGCTGCGTACATGTGATGTAGGCCTAGGCCTACTACTACTTCTATCTCGATATTGTCCTGGTGTGTCCTATTATTATTTCATGACCTACTTTTGTCTCCTATCTCTCAACACAGTGTCTGGAGTGAGATAACGTCCCATAACCCACTCCCACTGAAGCGTGACCAGTTAGTATCACCCATGTTGGTCATGGACGATAATGGTCATGAAATAAGTAGGTTATACCATTACCATAGTCTCGTGTATACCACTCCAGACTATGGTATAACCTATACCCTTGCTTCGTATATGTTTGTGTTTACATTAGTTTACATGGTTATGTGGAAATTATAGGTTACATTATATGACGGTGCTATTTTAACATACACGGTAACCGATAAAACAACGGTGTGTTCCATGACAGGACAGACAGTAGCAAATGCGGATAAAACAACGAAAAGCTGTAATTTCAGCATAAAACTCCGGAAGCTCATATGTCGCTTGAAAAAACGGCTTTCAGGTTTGAATAAAGCACGGGGCAGTTTGTGAGTTATAACTTGTGGCCTAATTAAATAATTAATTAGCCGTAAAATTTGTGGGCGTAGGCCCATTTTGTGTTTTAGTTTTACTATTACTTTCTACTTTTACAGTAAAGGTGCAGTAAGTATTCTCCACAGCATACGCGGATCCAAGTCGCCCACTTGGGGCCAACCTTGCCATTTCGCCTTCCTTCGCCGTTCCCTTCCCGACGCCAAGCGGCCTCCAAGTTCAGCTATGGGTTCTGGGGCAGCGGTGTCAGCTCCCCTGCGGGATCTGAGGCACGAAAATGTGTCTGGTGGCAACAATTTTTCCCTTTTTGCTCAGATAAAATGTCAATGGAAACCGAGAAAAACGCACATAAGCTTACGTATTTAACTGTCCTTAGCAATGCAGCCAGTAAAGAATCCTTTGATGTTAAAGAGTTTAGACTACGTACCTAACTGCTTCTTTGTTCCTGCTATTTGCTACACTCTAAGAAACAGACGTAGCAATTTTTACAGCTATTTTTATCGCGCGTCAGCACACTGACGCGCGATATTGATATAGCAATTCTGACTGTTTATCTGTCTGTTCGTCTGTCACGTTCCAGTATTCTATGGAAACGGCTTAACATGTGTTATCATAGTTTCTTCACCTCACGATGGTCCAATCATTCTAGCTTTATGAATATCAAACATCTTCGCGAAATTCTGACGCAGTCACCGCCTGCTGAGACGCTAAGTACAGGTAGGGGACAAAAATTTTCGACCAATAAGTCGCTATATCTCGCGAACAATACAAGGTAGCGCCATAGTTACTATAGAATGCGAATAGGAAACGGCACCGAGCTTTGGAATGGTGCCTGTTTCAATGACCTTGAGTAACCTCTAACCCATATTTCAAGGTCACGATATTATTTAACGCCAAATAAATCGAAAATGGTACAAGATAGAGCTATAGTTACAATGGCCGACCAATAGAAAGTCGTATATGGTCTATCGAACAGCGCCATTTTCAATAATCTTGAACGACCCTCAAACCCAGTTTTCAAAGTCATGCTATTTTTTGACGCTAGACATCTCACAAACGGCTAAAGATACGGCCATAGTTACTACAAAATGCAATGCAAATAGGAAACCGTACACATGCTTTAGAATGGTATCAATTTGAATGACCTTGAGTGACCTCTAACTACATTTCAAGGTTACAATAATATTCAACGTGAAATAACTCCACTAATAGTAAGTCTTATCTGTCTAATGGTTCTGCTTCCAATCCTTGAATGACCTAGATTTCAAGATCACGGAGTTACCACAGATGCCCTCGACGTGTTGTGTGCGCATCTAACGCGCGATCTGTTTGCGATAGCTAAGTTTCTTGTTTATCTATTTGTTGAACCTTATACAATACGTTTTTCCACTAGTCGATTAGTCATGCACATTTTGTTTGCGTTTCGCATTGATTGTCTAGTCGTTATAGCGTGTTTCAATCAAAATTTTCTATACCAGATCCCGGGACATTAGGCCTACTGAACAATGCCAGCTTATGTTTGGCATGTTGCCACTGTTGTACATCAGGTATTTATGAGAAAATTAAGATTTTTGTTGCGTTTGAGACAAACTGAAAACTTGATTTCTTCATTACTTGTCAGTACTGCATGTATTTACAACAAATACTCGGCCAATGAGACTAATATATATGCATGTATTAGACGTTCTGCCTTTGGGCGTGAATGATTAGATTTAGCTATATAGTTATCTAGTTATTTAGTTAAGTTGTTATTTCATTTCTTTTATATTGGTGTTATTTCATTTCTTTTGTTGTTTTGTCTTCTGCCATTTGGCGAATAAAGTAGTATATAATATTACAGTGAGTTTAGTATTGGACATTTTGTGCTATACGTTTAGTCTGTTTTGTAGTTTTCTTAAAACTTTCTTAACACTTGGTATAAAATGGTTAAGTACAAATACACACGTCTTATTTTCAATTCAATAAGACACAAGAATATATATAAGATCTCGTACAATTTTTGGCATCTTGGGGACATGGTGCCCTTGGCCCCCTAACTCTGACTATGCTCCACAGACCTCAGTCAGGTGATCTTTCTCACGAATAAGTCTATTATTTGACTGATACATTATGCTGTACACATTGCTCGAATATCGTGAATTGCATAGAAATTGTGTAACGAACTTTCATTGCATGTACTACCAAACGAAACGTATAGCTACCAGATCACATTATTTTTGCCTGGACGTGTAATTTATATGAAGTCTATCAGCAGAGTACTTAAGGCCCGTTTATAGCGACACAACTCAACTCAACTCGACGTCGAGTTGAGTTGAGTTGAGTTGCGTCGCTATAAACGGGCCTTTATACACCTTCATTCAAATTTCGTGTAAACTACTAGTTGACACTGTGGAGTTTCCTCCCAATAATTTTTCCCGACTTCTACTAGAATACTATTTAATGAAAATATCAATAGACAATATGCGTAAGTTTATAATATGGATATAATTACATTATCAAATATTACTGCAATCACAACTTGATAAAAATATTTACAGTCAGCAACCAAAAAGTATTCACAATAAAGAAAAAGACCCTGTATTAAGATAGCGCACGAAGCGGAACAGAAACAGTCGCCGACAATAGTGTTATATAATAATTACTTCAACACAAGTTCACATGCGTCCATTAACACGTTGTCATAAACAAACTTAAGTGCACATTACAGTCACAAAAATTACCCCTAATTTACCCAATAAAACAAAACATCATCGATTATATCGCTACAGAAGGAGTGGAGAAAAAACAACATATAATCTGTACAACAGTGCAGCTGGCATTCTATAAGCTTGGCTACGAATTCTCTGCATATATTTACAAAATAACAAAGGGTGTTTGTGTCTATGATGGTACGCTTTTGGTGCCGCTAGTGGTACGTGGCCTGGTGAGCATCTGCGAGGAAGCGAGCACGTTCATTATTACAATACAGCGGCGCCGTCAAGGCACTGAATAAGGCGCGCGACAGTTGTCGAGTCGAGGTTGCAGAGGTCGAAATCAAACGTGACGTCGTTCACGCAGTATTGTCTCGTCTCGCCGATGATGTGCACGACTCGTCGTAGCGTCGCAGCGTCGCTGATCGTCGACAACCTGCGCTGCAGTCGTAGCAGGTCGTGCACCGGTACGCCGTTCGGAGCTCGTCGAACGTCGCGCGCCGCACCGCGTGACGTCATTTCCGCCGCACGACGGCACTGACTACCGGCAGGCGGTCGGCTCATTTCCGGTTGTGGCATCTCGGCGGCGGTAGCCGTCTGCCGAACGGATGACGGCGCCACGACGTCTCCGGCTACGTAACCTGTGTTGACTCCTGCTGCTGCGGTCGCCGGTACATCCGGTTGAAAGCGTTTCCGGTCCACGGCGTCAACGTCGTCGACGATCGGCCGTTTCCTGGCGGCTTTTGTGACGAAGCCGCCGGTCGACGGGCTAAGGTTATACGGCGGTCCGTCGTAATGGGCGCCATAGAAATGTAGCAGTTGTCCTGGCACAACTTCGCTCGGCAGCGGTGAAGCGTCGTTCGACGAAGACGTCGTCGTCATGGTCGCTGGCGAGGAAGCCTCTGCAGCGAGTGGCTGGTCGGGCTGGCCCGCCTTGGTCGCGCTGTCGACTAACGGCGCCTGGTGAAGGTCTGCCGGTGTCGGCGGCATGGCGAACGGCACGGCGTGCAACGTCGAAGTTGCCGCCGCAACGCTGTCGATAGTACGGAACGCGCGGACGATGTCCGCCGGACGGACGCCGCTGATCTGCGTGGCGCTAGACATGGCACCGTGCTGCATGGACGGTAGCGCCGCTAGCTTGGACAACTCCACCCTGTCGCTAGCATCCTCCTCGTCGTTGTCGCCGGTCTGCGTCACCGGCCGGAACCTCACGCGAGCCCGTTTGCCGGTGGCCGCCGCGCTGCAAGCCGACGTCGCAGCATCTCCAAGCTTGATCGGCGTCGACGTAAACAGCGGTTTCCCAAGCGACTCCGACAGAGGCAGCTTGTCGTCGAAATCGGCAACAAACGGAAAAGACGACTTCGGCAAGTCGGCAGAGGAAGGATCGTCGAAAAACTTTACGTCTGGAATCTTGTTGTCCGACCGTTTGACGTCGTCAGTTTCTGGACATTTCCAGTGAACGTTCTTGGTCGCTGCGTGCTGCGTGTCTGTGTCTAAAGGCGGCTGCGCTTTGGACACGGGCGTCTGAAGAACTTTATTCGGTCGTTTCTGATGTTCTGTCGTGCACTTTTCGACTACGTCCTGACGCTTTTCGCCGACAAGTTCCGCCGCCACGACGCGCTGTTCTGTTGTCTGGCATTTAGTCGAGTCGCCGACCTGATCTTTGCGATTGATCGCGTCCCAGTCGTCCGACTGCAGAGTATCCTTGAGCGCGTTCCAGACCGAAAGCAGCTTGTCCTTGTCGCAGTCTTTCAACCGGAAGTTGGACGTCATCTTTTCCGCCGGTTTCTTGTGAAAGTTGTTGTTGTCGTCTGGCTGTATGACGTTGACCGGCAGCTCTGCCAGTTTCTGTCGCTCGTGTAGCCTAGCAACTTTGTTCGCCATGACGCCGGAAGCTTGAAGCGATTTCGACGTGGATGCCGCGTCGCGAACGGCGCTCGACGTCCAGATGTTCCGGTCCAGGTCGTTAGCGTTGCGTTTAGCAGCGACGACGGCAGGTGATACGTTCTCCTTGTCGCCGATCAACCAGTCTCGCATCGCGTCGTTCGTGAAGTCCTGCGGACGACAGACGACGGCAGTTGTATGAGCGCTCGCCGGTAGCGTCGACTTGATTGGTTTTTTGCTCGTGGTCGGCTTCGGCGGGTACTTCCGCGGTCTGCCGCGTCCTCGCTTAACGACGGGCTCGTTGTTCTGCTGGACCGTCTGCGGTTGAGTTGGCGGTGCGCCGTCAGCGCTGCGTACCGCCGTCGACTGATCGACGTTGGATAGTGCGGCCGCCACGCCTCTCGGCGGCTCAGGACGACTGACACGCGAAGGAGACCCGACAACGTCGGGAGGACAGGTCGTCAGAACATCGTGACGAGGTTGATCAACGGCAGCTGTCAACTGCGTGCCGGGCACGTACGACTCGGCACGAACGTCGACCGGGTGAACTCCTGGCTCCAACTTCGGCTGAAACTTGGTCGCAGCGCGCTTGGTGTCGCTCGTCCAGCCGCATCCGACGACGATCACGTCGTCCGAGTCTGCAGTTTCGCGGTCGGCGACGGCACGTCCAGCTGGAACGTTGTCGTGGACCGGCGACAGGCGATGAGTAGCACTCAGCGCGACACGGCAGTGCAGACGGCGCTGAAGATAGGACAGAGGTCGTCCATGAGGTCCGTGTCCTGCTACAGAGGCTACTTGTGGCATGCTCGCAGCGGCGCCAACTTTCGTTGTCGTTGCGGGTTGTGCACAGAACTCATCGCCGGCCGGATATGCGTACTGTATACACCACAACCATACAATAAACTGGTAAATCGCATGCGACTCATAAAGTCAAACGTCTGCAAAGTTCATCTACACTTTTTGTAAATGTATAAAAATTATAATGCGAAAAAATGGCCGATAATTTACATTATGAGGCGCACACATTGTATTTATGTTCATCAAACTAAACGAGTATAAGATTATAGCATTTCTACACATGGAGATTATAGCAGAGAGCACAAGTAATCGCTTTAACGAGTAAGTGTTTTTGCCGCGCGATGCTAGCATCAAGCGCGGCCTTAGTCATCATTCGGTGTCCGTCTGTGTGTCTGTCTGTGTATGTGTGTCTGTCTGTGTGTTTGACATGTTCGTACATTCTGTCAAAACGAATTAACATGTCTTCGAAATTTTTTCACCATCGGGTAGCCGCACCATTCTAGTTTTCCACGCCAAACGACATGGCGATATTCCGACGGAAACCCGCTAATGGGGGCGTCAAATGCAGGTGGGGTAGGCAGAAATCGCGATTCTGAGCCTATATCTGGCTTCACTGCCTGCTGTTAAGGCTGCAAAAGGTCAGGTGTTGTCAACACGGTCGCCGGTGGACCACGGCCACCGTCCCGCCGCAAGTTGTGACACATCGCTGGTAGTAAGCGGCGGTGTTGGTTGCAGGAGAAGACGACGAAATGTTTACGACAAGAAGCCTCAACGTTACGCCAAAGACAACAGAACAGCGCATTTAACTGCACGCAGTGATAAATCTGTAGCTTACGTAACTAACAATAAAAGACTCTACTCGACGTTTTGTACTGTTGAAGCTAACTACTGACAGACATGAAGCATCGCGCGGCCTCTTTGCGGCAGCAGAGCTACTTGTACTGTAGTATACTGGTCGGCTGGATCTATTTTTGTGTTGTATACTGTACAGATATAATGAAACGTTAATAGACTCCATTGGAGTGCATTCATCTAACTCACCAGATGGCGCCTCAAAGTCGGGTGACTGAGGCGCCATCTGGCGAGTTCGATGAATTCATTTAAAAATCAATGCAGAAATAATAAGAAGCTCAGCGATGTTTCGTGTCATTGAATATTTCGCCAAGTTGCTCAAGATCACTCAAGGTCATTGGAAATAGCACCATTCGATAGATCGTATACGAATGCATGTTAGCGTTGAATAGTAACTATGGCCCTATCTTGTATCATTGCCGAGGTAAAGCTAGATATCGGTCGGAAATCGCGATTTTTCATACCCTGCATTTCATACCATGCATACCCAGTTAGGAGTCCCTGTCGGAATATTGCCACAACGTATGGTGTGGAGAAAAACAGAATGGTTTGGCTACCAGACGGTGCAAAAAGTTTGAGAATATGTTTAGTTTTTTTGACGCAATACCGGCGTGCGATAGACAGACGGACAGACATCTTGGCAGGCATAGCATCATGCGGTAACTAAAGCAATATTGAATAAAGATTACTAACGTCGTTGGCATCGCGACGGCTGGAGAGTGCAGGCAGTGGTGCCGACGCTGGTCTGGCGGAGCCCTGTACGCGAACGACGCCGCCTTGTGCCGGCGCGCCGCCAGTCGGGTACCTCGAATCACTGGACTCTCCCGTCGACGATGAGTCGTCACCTTCTCGTGGCACCAACACCGCACACTCGGGCGCTATCTGCACACACGCGAACAAGCCACATAACGTGTCAGTGAAAACGAACAAACCCTAAGTCTACCGTTATATCGACGCATTTAACACGAAAGAGGTGAATGCACGGAGCTTCGTCTGAACCCTTTAATGCGTACGCACAGGTAATTATAGTGCCACATCGAATAATATGAAGTTGGTACAGTGGCCGTTGGCGGGTGGGCTGTTACATTTGTTACAAGGAGGAGGGGACTGGGTGGGGCCGCAGCCCGCCCAGGCCTCTCCTCGCTGTAACAAATGTAACAGCTCGCCTATCAACGGCCAGTGTACCAATCACCGTATTGCTGTATAATGGTCAGTTGCTCTGTGGTTTTAATGTGCCCGCCAAAGGGTTAATAAAGCCTAAAGGGAAGAAATTATGACGTGACTCAATCGTCGAGAAAATAGATTCTTACTCTTCTGGTGTTACTCAAATTCGGTTGGGTAATATCTTAAGTAAACGAGTGCAGGAGAACCATCTGCTTTGGAGTGGGGGCAAAGGCTATGTGCGAGTGCTTGAGATGGGTTAACAAGCAACCGCTGCAAAGGATTTCGATATTTTTGGCGTTAAATTTGGTTTCAGCTCCTACCACAGTCATACAAAGTACGACAGAACATCAAACGGATGGCCAGGCCTACTGCTTGCCATATAACTAGCTCAGCTATCGCAGAGAGGCCGCGCGACTATGTCTGACATTGTAACCTTGAAATTCTGCTTAGGGGTCATCATTTCACTCTAATCCTTTTCTGATTGATTGATTTATTGATTGAAAATGGTACCACTGGAAAGCTTGTGTACGGTTTCTTATTCGCACTCCATAGCAACTATAGCCGTATCTCTAGCCGTTTCGACATATTACACGAACGTGACAGCCAGCCACCCAGCCACCGCGTGACAGCAAGAGCCGTGCTGTGCGGCATCGTGAGGCTGCAGTCGCGCGGCAACTATCGCGACCGCTCACAACTTGTGGACATGCATCGAATAATATGAAGTTGGTACATTGGCCGTTGATGGTGTTACATTTGGTACAGCGATGAGGGGAATGGCTGGGCCGCAGCCCGCCCAGGCCCCTTCTCGCTATACCGAATGTAACAGCCCACCCATCAACGGCCAGTGTACCAACTTCATATTATTCGATGTGGCACTATAATTACCTCTGCACTCTAAAGGGTTAACCACTAAACTGGCTGCTCTCATAAGCATGCAGTGAAACGAAAATCTGATAATTAAATGTGTTGAACACAAACAGTGAGAAAGACAACTATAGCAATTATTCTCAATTTCGACGATTAGAAATACACTGTGTTTCAAAAAAAAGTTCACCCCTAGGACTTTCATGATAACCGTGTGAAATGAAAACCAATTTAAATAATATTTGGCAGAAATGTACCTGACAAAATTTGCCACAAAACTATATGCAACAAATGTGAGATTTATTCGTTGAGCGTCGCTACTTCAAGTTTCAAAATGAGATTCAATTTTCTTCCAATTCAATAATG
>Ga0209339_1000868_pt1 | contig 11867 bp, 9 predicted proteins | sample OlaalgELextract3_FD_187376 | JGI IMG/M metagenome (GOLD analysis project Ga0209339, IMG submission 187376) | Olavius algarvensis symbiont microbial communities from Tuscany, Italy - Type A ELBA extract 3 (SPAdes) (version 2) | ecosystem: Host-associated > Annelida > Digestive system >... | reverse complement strand
CGTCAGATTGCCAAAACGCTTGGAATGAGCGACAGATCCGTTCGGCGCATCGTGAAAATGGATCTCGAGTTGTCAGCTTTTCGGCGCATGCCAGCGCAGGTTCACAGCGATGCCGTTAAACTTAAACGGTTGGAACGATGCAGAGCGCGTTTGAGACGTTTGACCGTTAATAAGGTGAAACAGGTGTTCTTTACCGACGACAAGAATTTCTATCTGAACCCTCCTGTAAGCAAGTCAGTAAGTAATTTTATCAACTTTCACTCGAGCTGGAAGTTTTGCCTGCATTTGCGATGCTGCAATCGCAACATTCATGCTTGTTGAGTTGCAAAATCGCACTTTCAAGTTCAGACAGCCGTAACTTTTTTCCACGCTCAAATTTTATAATACAATTTTCAGAATATCTTGCAATACTTATTGACAGTAAATATTAAAAATTTCAAAAAAATAATTGCACCGTTTTTGAGTTATTCAATTTTTCTTAGGAGGTTGTTTTTATGCTTGTTTGTTGCTGCATTACCTTGAAAAATGCAACCACATACACTTCTTCACAGAAACTGTTGAATAATCTGCAATGCATGTGGTAATTTCATTGTTGTTGCTGAGCAGAAAATTCCGGTGATATCTCATACTGCTACACAACGTTATAATGACGTCATATTGACGTCATGCGGTGTTTACCTGCATTCACTGTCTGGAAGTCACGGCAACATGACCCAGTGGTGGGCGTGGTGGTGTTCTAAGGAATGTTAGCTCACTCCTAATAGGCGACAAAATAGGTCATGAAATAAGTAGGTCATACGGCTCCACACACAAACACAACACGTATCACGCATCACGTCCAACTCGCTGCTCGCCAGACAAGTTGCCGCTGATTAAATATCAGTTTGTCAACGAGCGAGCACGTCGCGCGACGTGTCGCTTGGTACGTGCTACTGCTACATCGCACTGCTCACCGAAACGCCGACCTGATGCTGCTGCTGCTGCTGAAGAGAAGATGATGATAATGGTGATGCGTTACCATGACAACAGCATTGTGTAGTGGCGTATGTATGATGCGACGTGTGTCTGACCGGAGGCTCTCACACTCGTATACTCAAGTCACTACGTGTGCATGACTTTAACAACTTCCTATGCTCCTCTTCCTCCCGCACATGGGAGGCGCCAGGATTTTTGACGTATAGGGGCAGTGTGTTGGCAAAACTGAGAGCTTGGGGTAAAAGAAAATCAATGCTGCTGAAAGTTCAAACGCGAGGAAACTAAAGTATAGCGAAAGTAAGGAGTCCGTAAAATACACTGTGTCTCAAAAAACGCGCCAACTTTGCCAAGCTGTATAATTTCAACATGCATGGACTAATTTTGATAATTTTTAGTAAACAGCATAAGCACACCTTCAGAAATGATACGCATATTCAACTTTCAGTGTCTCTTCATTTTTACTTACTTTTTGCTTTTACCGCGCGGCGCGTATGCATAGCGCGGACTATGCCGTGGCAAGATGTCTGTCTATCCGTCTGTTCGTCTGCCTGTCTGCTCGTCACACGCCGGTATTCTGTCTAAACGGTATACATATCTTCAAAGTTTTTTCACCATCGGGTATAGCCCCACCACTCTAGTTTTTGCCGCGCGATGCTATGCAAGCAAGGCCTATGCCATCATGCGGTGTCTGGGCGTCTGTGTGTCTGTCACGCTCGTAGATCATGTTAATAAAGATATCTTCGAAATTTTTTCACCGTCGGGTAGCAACACCATTCTAGTTTTTTCCATACCAAACGGGATCGCAATATTCCGACGGGAACACCCCTGAAGGGAAGCGTCGAATGCAGGTGGGGTAGGCAGAAATCGCGATTCTGAGCCTATATCTGGCTTAACTGCCTGTGTTAACGTTGCAATAGGCCAGCTGTTGTAAACACGGTCGCCGGTGGACCACGGCAACCGTCTCGCAAGTTATGACACATCGCTGGTAGTAAGCGGCGGGAGAAGACGACGAAATGTTTATTACAACAAGCGTCAACGTTATGCCAAAGACAACAGAACAGCGCATTTAACTGCACGCAATGATAAATCTGTAGCCTATGTAACTAGCTATAAAAGACTCTACTCGACGTTTTGGACTGTTGAAGCAAGGCTAACTACTGACAGACACGAAGCATCGCGCGGCCTCTTTGCGACAGCAGAGCTACTTGTTCCGTATGAAACGAGATGCCATGGCAATATTCCTACGGGGACCACCCTTACGGGGGCGTCGAATGCAAGGGGGTATGAAAAAATCACGATTTTCGACCATTATCTCGCTTTATCTCAGAAATGATGCAAGATAGAGCCATAGTTACAATGGAAGGCGAATAGGAAACTGCACCCAAGCATCCGAATTCTACCAATTTGAATGACCTTGAGTGAAACCAAACAGTCCGTTTGACCCGGAAACCTGGTCGACTACAGAAATAGGCGACTGATGCAGGAATGTGTGTACATTGTACAAGACACATATCCACGACACCAGCGACTTGATGCAGCGCATCAGTGACACGTGGGCAAGCATATCACAAAACGTCGAAGCTGTTGGTCAATGGAGAAAGCGGTTGTGTGCATGCATGAAAGCAAAAGGACATCACTTTGAACATCTGCTAAACTAAAACCAGCTCTAATTTTCAAAGCCAACACACTACACAACCGGCTCTTTTCAGAGCCACCAAAAGTCCACCAAAGAAAACACGTTGTTTCGTATCCTTTTTATCGCAGCTATTTAGATGCAAATAAAATAAGCAAAGTGAAATCATAAAAAGTTGAATATGCACATCATTTTCAAAAGTGTGATGACGCTGTTTACCAAACATTATCCAGTGGCGGATCCAGAAATTTTCCAGGATCCTCTCCCCTTCCCTCTCATCCCCTCTCTTTATCACCTCCCCTTAGAAGTAGGCCCTCCTTAATCCAGCTAGGGGTCTGGGGAGCGCTGTAAACTCCCCCAGCGGGGTCCGGGGCAAAGCCCCGGCCGCAAAAACAGTTTTGGCATATTTGGAGCCCAGAAAAGGCATCTGATTGCAAGGATTTAGGTTCTTCTTGTGCCCTTAACTTTTTCCAAAACTTGCCCTAATGGCTGCATATTTACCAGGAACCGCGTGTAAATTTGATCCTTTGCATTACACGATGCCGGAGATGTACACGGCTAAGTGCGACTGAGGCAAGGCGCGCTGGGTGAATTTTGGGGAAGCACTCTTAACCCCTATTTTAGGGGGATCAGGACCCCCGGACCCCCATGTAATACAATAATGCCATAATGCTTGGGGGTAACTCTCACACGAAAGGGCAACTTGATCCGTTCAGTCGTTTGAGCATAGCACATGAGTGTGACAGATAGACGGACAGAGAGACGGACAACCTTGTAGCAAAGGGTTCACTCCGTGTACTTCGTACACTGCACAGCAGTATGCGAACGGTCAACCCCACCACAACATGTGAAAGGCTAAGGCATATCTGTATAAATCCCGAAAGGTTCACCGTTCATCCAGCTACTGCTTGATGAAACTTTCCATCGAACAGTACACGACTAGGTGCTGACCGCCTGTACTTTACAATGGGAAATCCAACCCCCCGCCGGCTTGCCCCTTCCCGTGGGAGGGATCCTGACCCCCATCTGATGCAATGTTCCAAGAGGCCGTATAATGCCACATCATGATGCATACATTATGATTATACAAACCTTCTGGAGTGACTTCATCAGTCATTGCGGGATTCTCGCGAACATAGGATATCAAGACTGATCTAATTGTGCGACGGCGCCGGTACGTTGTATGTCCCAGCGACGAGCTGGTGCGCGATGGATGGCTTCAAACAAGCCGTTGCCATTAGCTGTCGTTTCAATAATCCGATATCCAAGAAAACACGACTAAGCATCGCAAGAGTCACTTTTAAGCCTTTTCGGTCCACTTTCACTATTGGCAAATGATAAATATTTTAAAGATTCTTTTCCCGTCCGAAAATAAGGGGGCGCCTGGTGCGCCCTCCTTGGAACCGCGCCTGTTATCAAAAATATTCCATGCTTGTTGAAACTACAGCTTGCCAAAAGTGGATAGTTTTTTGAGACACAGTGTATATGTATTTGCAACACATACCTTTACCGGTATAATCACACGGTCACACGGCATGGTGTGACCAGTGTTGTAAGGGCGATACCTCAAGTCAATGGCAGAGGGCAAAATTATCCCTCTCACCAAAGTCACACCCCTTAACCGACAGTCATCAAATATTGTACACGTGATTACGTCCATCATATCTGCCCACATGCCGTATTTGGTGAAGATCGCGCAGGGGATTACTTCTCCCCATATAGCCAAAGTTACCACTCAATTTTTTATCGCGCATCAGCACACTGACGCGCGATATTAATATAGCAATTCTGTCCGTCTGTCCGTCCGTTGCGTTCCCGTATTCTATTGAAACGCTAAAGATATTGTTTTAGTTTTTACACTACACGGTAGCCCAATCATTCTAGTTTTATGACTATCAAACATCTTTACGAAATTCGGACGTGGTCACCCCTGCCAGGATGCTAAGTACAGGTGGGGTATACAAATTTCGCAATTTTCGACCAATAAGTCGCTATATCTTGTAAACGATACAAGATAGCGCCATAGTTACTATAGAAGGTGAATAAAAAAAACGCACACAAGCTTTCGAATGGCACCAGATTCAATGACCTTGAGTGACCTCTAACCCACATTTCAAGGTCACGATAATATTCAACGTCAAATAACTCGACTAATAGTAAGTCGTGTACGATCTGTCTAATGGTTCCGTTTTCAATTTACCTTGAGTGACACTTAACGCAGATTTCAAGGTCACAGGGTTACTATTGATGTCCACGATGCATTGTGTGCGCATCTGACGCGCGATTTGTTTGCGATAGCTAAGTTCTTGTGTATTGTTAGTTACGTATGCTACATATTTATCACTGCGCACAATTAAATGATGTTCTGTTGTCTTTGGCGTAACGTTGAGACTTTTTGTCATAAACATTTTGTCGTCGTCTCCCGCCATCAACAAACTCTGCCGCTTACTACCAGCGACAAGTGTCGCAACTTGCCACAGACCGGCGGCACCGTGTTGATAACACCTAGCGGTCGCAGCGTTGACAACACGCGGTGAAGCCAGGTATTGGCTGACAATCGCGATTTCTGCCTGCCCCACATGCATCCTACGCTCGCGTTAGGGGGTTCCCGTCCGAATATTGCCATGACGTCTGAGACACAAAAACTAAAATGGCCTCGCTATCTGACGGTGACAAAATTTTGAATATATGTTTATTCGTTTCGACAGAATACACGAACGTGACAGACAGACGGACGGACAGGCAGACGGACGGACACCGCATGACGGCACAGCCGCACTTGCACAGCATCGCGCGGCAATCACTGATGTCAAAAGACCCAGAATCCGCAAATGAGACGTCAATACGATCTCCAGTAAATAGTGGAAGCTATTCGACATTATTTAACATAATTCCGGAGATATTTCTGCTTCGCATCGTAAATACCTGCTTGTGCTGCAAATATGAGTGGCGTGTTGCCGTCGTTGTCTGCCAAGTTTGGATCGACGTCCTCGACTGTGTCCAAGAGCTGTAGGATCGGCATGAAACCGCAACCGCAAGCATGACTCAACCCGGTCTTCACACAACAAGAAACTTAACTATCACCAACAGCTCGCGATCGGCACCATATTCAAATACGACAATAGAAACAATATTGCTCACTTATGACGTCTGACCGTTACAACTGACTTAGTACGTTACATACTTTTATCGCGCGTCAGCATACTGACGCGCAATATTGATATAGCAAATCTGTCTGTCCGTCCGTCCGTCTGTCCGTCTGTTACGTTCCGGTATCAGATGAAAACGGATTAACATATCGTCACAGTTTTTTTCACCGTACGGTAGCCCAATCATTCTAGTTTTACCAGCATCAAACATCTTCACGAAATTCCGACGGAATCACCCCCTACGGGGGCACTAAATACAGGTGGGGTATATAAATTTCTGGATTTTCGACCAATAAGTCGTTATATCTCACAGACGATACAAGATAGCGCCATAGTTACTATGGAAGGCGAATAGAAAACCGTACCTAAGCTTTTGAATGACACCAATTTCAATGACCTTGAGTGACCTCTAACCCAGATTTCAAGGTCACGATATTATTCGACGTTAAATAACTCGAAAATGGTACAAAATAGAGCTATATTTACAATAGCCGACCAATAGAAAGTCGCATATGGTTTATGAAAAACCCCTGACCTGGTTCAAGGTCACGCCATTCTTTAACACTAAATATCTCACAAGCGGCTACAGATACGGCCACAGTTACTATAGAAGCTTTCGAATGGCACCAGTTTCAATGACATTGAGTGACCTCTAAGCCAGATTTCAAGGTCACTATTATTCAATGTCAAAAAACTCGAAAACGGTACAAGATAGATCTATATTTACAATGGCCGATCAATAGAAAGTCGCATATGTTCTATCTAACGGCGCCATTTCCAATGATCTTGAACGACCCTAACCTGGTTTTCAAGGTCACGCCATTCTTTAACATTGAGTATCTCACAAACGGCTACAGATACGGCCATAGTTACTATAGAAGGCGAATAGAAAACCGTACCCAAGCTTTCGAATGGCACTAATTTCAATGACCTGGAGTGACTTCTGACCCAAATTTCAAGGTAACAATAATATTCAACGTCCAATAACTCGACGAATAGTAAGTCGTGTATGATATATTTAATGGTTTTGTTTCCAGTGACCTTGAGTGACCGTTAACCTGCACTTCAAGTTCACGGGGTTATCATAGATGCCCTCGACATATTGTGTGCGCAGCTGACGCGCGATCTGTTTGCGACAGCTAAGTTCTTGTTCAGATACTTACGGTCGTTTCCGGTCATTCAAGGTCATCGAAATTGGTACTAGCCGAAAGCCGATATGCGACTTCCTAATAGTTTTCCATTGTAACTATATGATATCTTCTATTGTTTCCGAGATATAGCCATTTATTGGTCGAAAATTTCCATTTTTACCGCTCCATGCTATGCAGCCACACCATTCTAGTTTTTCCGCATCAAATGTTTCAGCAATATTCCGACTGGGACCCTGTAAAGGGGGGAGGGCGAATGCAGGGTGTATGAAAAATCGCGATTTTCCACCAATATTTATATCTTGGAAATGATACAAGATAGAGCCATAGTTACTGCAGAACGCAAATAAAAAAACCGTGTCCAAGCTTTCGAGTGGTACTATTTTCAATGATTTTGAGTGACCTCTAATCCAGATTTCAAGGTCACGATAATATTCAACGTCAAATAACTCGAAAATGGCAGATAGATAGAGCTCTATCCTACTAGCATAGGCCTACTTACAATGGCAGACGAATAGTAAATCATATAGTAAATCATATGTCACGCCATTATTTGACGCTGAATATTTCAGAAACGGTACGAGATGCAAACACAGTTACAATGAAATACTATAAGGACTTACATACGCCCTACTATATCTCAAGGGTCTCATTTCGAATGATCTTGAGTGACCTCGAGTGACTTAGCAACATATTGAATATCACGAAGCGTTGCGCGCTCACTGCGACAGCTGAACTGTCGCGATTGTGCGACTTAGAACTGCTAGTGGTTGCTTGGTTTGTTTAGTTAGTTTTTATTCATATTTTATTCTTTTATGCTTGTGTTGTGTCAGTGTACAGAGGCCCCTATATCTGTATCTTGGCACCAAAGCGGCCGCTCGGGTCAGCATCAGTTGGACAGAGCTGGCCGTCTCTTGGTGTAGGGTTGCGCAGGCACAGAGGTGCCAGTGGTCACTGCAGCAACAGTAGCAGCGGCAGTGGAGGTGGAGGTGGCTGCTGCTGCAACCTGGGTTCCGGTCGCTGACCTGGCTGCTGGCTGCTGTGGCTGCAGCGCGCGGTTGCTCGCTTGTCGCGTCAGTCTTTGTCGGCAGTTCTAAACAGAAAGACAGCCGTTGAAGAGTTTTAGTTTAGTGATAGATGTTCGGCCCGTTCAACTTCACGTGTGATATTTCTGCTTGTACTTAGCGGATAGAGTAGAAATTGCGGTTGGTGGTCTGTGTGTGGCAGTGTGGCTAAGTGGTCCACGTGCGTACAGTTAGCTGTTGCCGGTGGGAAACCACTGACCACATCGTGCGCCGCGACCGTCAATGCGTTTCGGCTCTGTCTGTCTAAGTCAGCAGCAATCACAGTAGTAATAGGAAATAGTAAGTTATAGATCTTTGTGGTCATAGTTTCCAGAACGCGACCGGGTGTCTTTTGCAGGTGCGGCACTGCGGTGTGCACCGGCACTGGCGCTCTGGGCTTTTGGACAATTAGTAATCAATTAGTACCACTAACCTACTACTGACTCATATTTACTTGGTTCACAGGGTCCCAGTGCTCTGTATAAACAATTCGCTGGGCTGTGTCAGAGAATAATTAATAACATATAACAGGAATAGTAATAAACAATAACGTAGTACTTAGTGATAGTTGAAATAGAGTAATCCACATCCAATAATTATAATTTACTCCAGGCATATTCAGACTCTGCCACTCCGATGTCATATACCTTGACCGCGCGGGTTCCGAACGGACCCAGTTCTCGTGCCCTAGTGGGTACGCCCACCTCGTCCAATCCGGGTGAATACCCCTCACCAGGGGACTTGCTTGTCGAATTAGACATGGACCCCCCGCGCGCAACAAGTTGAGGTTCTTGTTTTCCCCATTTTACCCACCAGAGTTTCTATCTAAGTCCTCGCGAGGGGAGTTTCGCTGGGACCTACAGGGTACGAAAGTTAGTATTAAATAACTAGAGTCGCTGGGTTACCCGATGGTGAAAACCGAATGATCCTATGATTATTAGTTTTGACTCAATACCAGCGTGTGACAGACAGATGGACAGGCTGACGTACAGACAGACGGAACACGCCTCCTATAGCTAAGTCGCGCTTTAGCACTGCGCTGAGCGCAGTAATAAAACATAAGATGTGTCATAGGCCTATTATGTATCACAGCGTTAATGCTGATGGCCTGAAACTACATTAGGCTCATTTCAATTACTGAACTTTGCCAAGGATGCAAAAGTAGCGAAAGAAAGTTATGCAAAACCTATTGTTTTCATTATTTTTATTGGAACTGGACGACTGTTTAAAGCCAGCTTATGTAAGTAAGTAAGTAAGTAAGTAAGTAAGTAAGAGTACTTCTATGGCGCATAAAAGCAATAGTCACAATGCGCCGTGGTTGACTAGTTCACAAACAGAAATGTTTTCAGTTGGCGATTGAAGCGTGCGTAGTTCGTGTCCTGTCGTAGATGCACCGGCAACCTGTTCCACAAGCATGGGCCTGCTGCAGTGAAGCTGCGGTCACCGAAGTTGTTGTGGGTCCGTGGGACGATGCACGTCTTGGCGGCGGCAGAACGCAGCTGACGGCGATCGCTGTCGGCAGCGAGTTGGCTGTCGTCGGAGATGGTGGAGCCTGGCCAGCCAGCGACTGATATACCAGGCATGCGACCTTGTACTCAACACGCTGACGAACAGGCCTATACTGCTAGCATTTAGTTCACAAACAAGTTGGAATTTCTCAGGAAGAGCGCAAGGTCTAAAATTCATTCATTGGTGTAGCTGCATGGAATCGACTTCCTGGACCTGCCCGGAAACTGAACACATTATTATCCACTTTTAGGAAAGTACTTGATGTATTTTTATTTTCGAGAGCTTTGAACACTCCCACATATTCCCACTAAAGTCAACTGAAATCGTGGTATGCTTTAATGCGTGCATGGCGTTGTTAAAATTGACGCCGAGTGTAACAATGAAGTATCCTATTATAGCATCAATATCAGTGCATGAAACAACGCCAACAACCGATGAAAGAGCGTTCGGCATGCTCGTTGGTGAGCGGAGGTAGAGTCGTATGGCGCGAGGAAGTAATGGACGTTGGCGCCTTTATGCGTGATTCCATTAGACACACATTTGGTCGGCGTGGGACTCACCAACGTCGCTACACACGACGCAGTCAGTTGCTGTCTAATCCCTCACACGTCGAACTGTCGTCTATGTCACGACGTCGGATCGAATGTTACATTCACTCACTGCAGCCAACATCGTCTTGTGGCGTCGAATTTCCTCGAAATATATCTGCAGACTCCGCTGTATTTCCATATGACCACTGGCATAGGCCTATGGCGTAATCCATTTGTCGAAACCGAAACCGGTTCCAGTTTCGGTTTCAGTATCGGTTTCAGTGAAATTGCCTGCTTCACAAGTGAAACTGAAACCGAATTCGCGAATCTGGTGAAACCATCCCCAATCACGGTTTCGCTGTCGAAACCGAAAAAAAGATGGCGGATTCCACAGTTACATGCCCAGGAATTTGTTTTTTTTTAGAATATCAAAGTCTTTACTAATCACAGGATTCAGCACTACCCGGAACTGAATGTTTCACTAACAGTGTTGCTTAATAAGTGGGTTGAGCCAGTAGCACGGCTTCCAACACGGCTCCTGTCCAATGAAATACTACCAAGGTCTTTAGAAGGTTGTACTTGTTACACTGGTAAATCAGTGAAAATATACCGTTTGTACAATACAACATTTTCTGTTTGAATATGTAATGGCAGATGGCGAATTTGTGCACACTGTGGAATGTGGATGGAACACGTGTCAAAATGTGATTATCGCAGTGATCTCACAAAGCCAAAAGTAGATACTGATTTATTCATGATTTTTAACAAAACAACTGACAGTGCCTGTTACAGATGTGATAAGTTAAGATTTGAAACCGTTGGATTCTGGCAGTAATTTTCGAATATCGAAACATTCTCGTATGGATTTTGGTCGAATTTACATTTTATGTGTGCCTTTTTCTGAGTAGATTTCTAGTTGTACCACCAATCAAGAAACACAAAAAGACGCAGACTTTACTTTTCCTGATGACTTCATTACTTAACTGGATGGTGAACTTTGGTGGTTACTTATTATTTTGATAATAGAAAAGTATAAATTGTATAGTTATTGTATATTTTTTATGGTTTACGGCGTTACGCAATGCAGTGGAGTAATTTTTTTACAGTTCTGGTACCGTTTCTAATATATTTGGTCTGCTGGCTGGCTCCATCACATCCCTAGTGCCTGTTATTTCATGCAATGGTAAATGTTGCTATGTAATACTGTATGTTTCAGTGCTGATCCATCATCAAAACTGCCATGTTTGTTTATTTTATGAATCCATAGAAACTGGCTGGATCGAAATTGTCTGCTTCACGTAGCCTAGGCTACATACCGAAACAGTAACTGAATCCGGTTTCAGATTCGAAACCGAAACCGGTTTCGACAAATGGATCACGCCCCTAGTTGCCGGACAAATTCAATGCTTCTATTAGGCCCCATGTATAATTACTTTCATTAAACATCCTAAAACTAATTATAGACTTCGCAGCTTATCATCGTTTATTACGCCATTGACAGCACACAACAAAATACACACAATACATATACATAAAGATACATAGGCCTAAACATATACACCGTGTCCCATAAAAAGTAAGCCACTTTATTTTCGACATAACGTCGCCATCTGTTATTTTTGAAACATTTTGTTCAGGATTAAGGTCTGCATGATACAGTGTCTTAAATATTCACCACCAGTGTGACGTAACACATGACGTCAGTAACAAAATGCCGTTCGCCGTTGACGATAAACATGTAATCTCCATCGCCATCTCCATTTATTTCGTTCAAAGAACAATAAATGTAAAAAACTGTTGTTTTATAACAATGTGTAAGGCCCACAGCAAAGTCACATATTATAAAACAGCAAAAATAT
>Ga0209339_1000867_pt1 | contig 11868 bp, 9 predicted proteins | sample OlaalgELextract3_FD_187376 | JGI IMG/M metagenome (GOLD analysis project Ga0209339, IMG submission 187376) | Olavius algarvensis symbiont microbial communities from Tuscany, Italy - Type A ELBA extract 3 (SPAdes) (version 2) | ecosystem: Host-associated > Annelida > Digestive system >... | reverse complement strand
TTTAATTTAAATAAAATTTCAGAAATAGCATGTTTTCTATATTCCTAATTAAACCACAACGTTAGAAAATAGTTGTGTTTGCAGCAAAGTACCAGCTGAAGCGAGTTGCCTCGTCATTCCACAGTTTATGCTGCCTTATGCCATATAAATACACTTACTTACTTACTTACTTACTTACTTACTTATGAACAGAAAAAGTAAATCTTTTAAACAAACAGTGTTTTTATCGGAATAATAAAATGTTTTGTGATATCAAAAGTTAAAACACACGTGTTCGAATGCTGTCTTTCGGCATTGACACAGCCCCACAATCGTTCTGCCACTCGTTCATTGCCATATGTTGTTCGAAGTCGGCCCAGAAATCCGCTGTTCAGGTGTGTCAAGTCACTACTGTTGTTATGGAAACCACACAGCTGGTTCTTAGCCAATTTAAAAACTTTTTATCGTAGTCAGTGGAGAATTGAATAAGGTATCTCTGTGTCAAGAATAGTTAGTGAATGTTGTGAATTGATGAAGTTATACCATATTTGTTATAGTGGTCCGGTTTTTTTTGAGACATGCTGTAGTTTGGTGGTTGTCAGTGTGGTTACTCTACGCCAGGCCTGGTTATTGCCTGGGTGGTGACCATCTTTGGACGGGTTTCTAACTACCTCGGCGCAGGCCCAGACACCCAGGTCTACTCAGCTTGAGCCATCCCTCCGTGTGTAGGCAAAGTGAGTACCCAGCAAAAGCTGGGGAAGTAAACAGACACAAAACTGGTCTCACAGTGCTTGCTGGTGCCTGGCTGAGGACTAGCTAGCAGAGATCAGCGCCGACGTACGGGTGTCTCCAAGGGGTAGCTCCCCAGTACATCGTGAACTGCTGCCACCCCACATTGGACGTTGCCAGTCGTCAGCGACTTCGATCTTCCAGCCGCCACCATCTTGTCGTACCACGACATCGTCGCAGCACGCTCGGCCGTCGGGCGTTCTCCGTCGCCGGTCCGATGGCCTGGAATGCGCTGCCTGACGACCTCCGAGACCCGTCGCTCAGTGCCGACAATTTTCGGAAGACGCATCTGTTTCGGAATGCACTTGGACACTTAGTGCATTAGAGGCGTTGCGTAATGCGCTGTATAACTTTAAGATTTACTTACTTACTTACTATGCGTCTATGTTCCTTATAGGCGGCCAAACAACTGGGCTGATCGGAACCCAATTGGCAGACGGGTTCATCTTGACCCAGGCAGTGTTTTAGTGAACTCAAGGTCAAGGTCACTCACTTACATCACTCGTTCTGCTAACGTAAGGCCACATTGCATTATTCTAGCCAGCTGCAAACCTGGCTGCAAACCTGGTTTTCGACCAAGTTTGCAGCCAGGTTTTCGACAAGTTCGTGCAGGTTTGCGACATGCTTTCGACACGCTTTCGATTTTTTTTGTCGAAAACCTAGTCGCGAACCTGCTGCATCAATCTCGACATGTCGAGATTGATGCAGCAGGTTCGTTGGTTCGTGCGCGTGCTAGACAAATGGAATGTAGAAAAAACCAGTTTCGAGCCAGCCAACGAACCTGTTGAAGCTGGATTTTCGTTACGTATTTTGTTATTCGTGCTCACCATGACGTTATTAAGTGAAAAACGCAATGAAAAAGCTTGATTTTACACCCCAAAACGTTACAAATTGCGTCGATAATGAACCCGCGTTATGGGACACAGAATGCACCGAAAACATCCTGAAATTACTGCACGTATCAACTCATATCATTGGCTTTCATTTCTGGAAGCATAGTGCTATACGCATCATATCTGTGCCTGTTTCTGATATACTGTTTAACCCATATGGAGTGTTTCCGTTACTTCATGGCCGCTAACATCGATTTTGTTTGAAAAAGGTTTGAAGCAAGTTTGCAGCTAGCTTTCGACCTGGTTTTCGACCAGGTTTGCAGCCAGGTTTTCGACAAGTTCGTGCCGGTTTGTGACACGCTTTCGACCAGCTTTGAACTTTTTTGTCGAAAACCTGGTCGAGGTTCGCTGGTTCGTGCGCGTGCTAGACAAATGGAATGTAGAAAAAACCGTTTTAAGCAAGTTCGCAGCTGGCTTTCGACATGCTTTCGACCTGCTTGCGACCAGGTTTTCGACCAGGTTTGCAGCTGGCTAGAATAATTGGGCCTTTAGTCCCCGACTATTCGCCTCGAATTCGCTTGCGACATATGGCGCTATATACAATTATACACCATGTACGGAAAAAAGGACCGACAGTATTCTGGCCGTAACTTTGACAAATTTAAATAAAATTTTCATAATTTTTTGCACAAATCATCCTGACAGTCTGCGTGACTGAAAAATTGTAAAATGTCCTATCAATACTTGCACGACACTACGTAATGATGACGCAATTGTGACGTCATTAAAATGCCTTTTTCACAATTAGAAAAACACCAGAATTTATTCTGCATCTACTGTGGCCTCCAAATTCGCCGGATTTAAATCCAGTTGATTAAAGTGTGTCGGGAATACTGCACGACAAAGTGCACAAAATATGCATGGCTGAACTTGACAACCTCAAACACCGCATAATAACTGAGTGGGCTAAGCTGGATCACGCCGTCGTTGCAGCTTCTGTGCATCAGTGACGTCGTCGTCTCTAAGGATGCATCAAGGCTGGCGACCGTCATTACAAGCAATGCTTTTGATTTCGACATTGTGTTGTCAGCGATAACTACGACCTTTCTTACTGTCGTTGATCAGTCGAACAGTTGCATGCAAATAGCTAGGCCGGTTTGGTTTAATTCCAGTTCAGTTATAACTATGCGCTTTGCATTACATGACCATTGTCTAATTCGCAAGGTAAAGTAGCGACACTGATTAGGTGAGGCGGACTTTTGTTGTGTTAGTAGTTTCGCATTCTTCACGATATTCCTTGCAAAAAATTATAGGCCTAACTATATATTCGAATTTGTCAAAGTGATGTCCACAGCACTGTCGGTCCCTTTTTTTCGGGACACGGATCCGAAAACGATATTTTTCAATGACGTCAAAATTGCGTCATTATTACGTAGTGTCGTGCAAGTATTGATAGGACATTTTACAATTTTTCAGTCACGCGGACTGTCAGAATGATTCGTGCCAAAAATTATGAAAAGTTGTCTAAATTTGTCGAAGTTACGGCCAAAATACTGTCGGTCCTTTTTTTCTGGACACGGTGTAAATGTTTTGATTGGTTGTGAAGCTGTTGCTATTATTGTATTAATTCAGTGCTTAGGTAAGTTTGCTTGTGATCCGTTGTTTTCTCTCTTTCTTTTTCCATTTTTCTACGAGTAACTCGGTGAATAAAAGTGAATATAAGGCCGCGTAGATAGCGAGTCGAGACAGCAAGCTATAGGCGGTCAGCACGCCACGGCGAGCGTGTTGGCCTTGAAGTACAAACAGTAATCGTTTTTGTGTCATAACGGTCTGTGTCTGGCATGATTTATTCGGCATGTAATTTCTCAGTGATTTATGCCCAAAGACGAGGAAGACGTATGTTCGGTAATTCAAGCATACGAGTCGCCCAAACGCATTGTACGTTGCGCCAGTGACGTGCAAATGAGACGTCGGGAACCACCGCATCGCACCAAGACCAGCTCTCAAGAGAAGATCGTTAGTATGGGCAGGAAACATGAAGGGAGGTTAGAGACGCAGTTGCATCAGGGGAGTTGCGCACTCGCTTAATTGCCTAATTCATCATGCAGCACGTTCGTCATTTTCTTTCTTGGTTATACGTTTATGATTCGTTTTCGAATACGCTGTCACAAATGCACTTCACGTCTGATAAGCGTACACGCATCATCTTCAAGTAATGTGATGTTCTCGTACCGGCGGTATTACTGTGTAAATGCAGTTTTTTGCAGCGCACAATCATCTTGCGCTATCACTGCCGAGCATCAAAGTAAACCTCTATCTCATATTTTGGCAAATACAGTTCTTTTTGTACGATACGAATACGATACGATACTGTGTACTTAACGTGCAGTAAAAAGCTGACAGATAGCCAGCTTAGTCTACCACACGAAATGAACAAAATGTAAAAAGAAAAACTAAAAATAAAAAAATAAACTTAAGTAAAGTTAAAATGGGAAGGATTTGTTGAAAAGGTAGGTTTTGAGCCTGGAGTGAGAGTGAAGGAGTGAAGGATGCTGAGAGTGGACACGATAACAAAAAATGGGTTGACAAGTGGACGAGCAGGTGAATCGAGACAGGACTGACTAGGTTGACGAAATGAATCTGGAAGTTGATTCCAAAGACGAGGTGATGCATATCTAAATAAGCGATCTGTGATTTTCAGTGAGGATATGGCTGGTAGGCGAGAAAGGGTAACAATAGATGAGGTGCTGTCGAAATTGTGTTGTCGAAATTCTCTGTCTTTTCAAGCGCCTGCTCGCGGGGGCTTTACGCGATAATGCTGTCCATCTGTTTGAAATAAGCAGACAGTCTCAGCAAAGTGCATAGGTAAACAGATAAAACAGTGGTCGGAACTGGCATCGTTGAGGCAAGGATGAGAAGGGATCGATTGTTGATGAAGCCAACAGCAGCTGCGGAAGCAAAGACGTATCTCCCTACTTCGCTCCATTCCATCCCGCCCTGTCCCTTACATGCGACGCCATTCGTCACTTGATGCGACGCGACGATCTACAATAAATCGATGCGAATTATCAGCAGGCCACTAGGCGCAGCCAACGCACATCAATCACGCGAATTAAAACGGCGAACGTCGAGAATAACAAAGAAAACTCGCCGCCGGCAAGAAATCTGATCGCGACTTCGTCGGTGGCTAGCCAGCATGACGTCAATATCGTTCTCGGATTCCACAACACAAGAAGACAACGCTGGTTTCGCTGTCTCAGGACTGACAGTGATTTATGTATGGTATGAAATCAGCGCTGACGAATACATGCACAGACTGAAAACGGATAGCAACATTTTTGGCGCTCGATGCACGCGGCCTCGTGCAGTGTCTGTCGTCCGTCTGTCTGTCACGTTCGTGCATTGAGTCGAAATGAGTAAACATATTCTCAAACTTTTTTCACCGTCGGCTGTCCACACCACTCTGGTTTTTTTGTGTACCAAATCTTATGGTAATACTCCAACGGGGCCCCTAACGGGGCGTCGAATGCACGTGATGTATATGAAAAATCGCGATTTTCGACTAATATCTCGTTTTATCTTGGAAATGATACAAGATAGGGCCACAGTTACTATAGAACACCAACAGGAACTCGTATGCGATTCATCGAATGGTGCCACTTCCAACGACCTTGAGTGACCCCCTGACCCAGCATTCAAGTTCACGCAATTACTTGATGCTGAATATCTCAGAAATGGTACGAGATAGAGACATCGTTACAATGGAATACTTATAGGGACTTACACACGCCCCACTCAACGGTGTCATTTCGAATTACGTTGAGTGACTTAGCGAAGTATTCAATGACGTGAAGCAACGCGCAACCTCCCTGCAACAGTTGAGCTTCTTGTTTGAGATCTCTGCGTCCTGTAGTTAAGCCATTCTCTCCGCGGTATACGTTTTTGGTCGCCTGTGTCTGACACGAAGTTACGATGTTTGTGATCTGTGTAACAGTAGGAACAAGAAGCTCAGCTGTCGCAGAGAGACCGCGCGAGCTTCGTTTCATTGAATATTTTGCTAAGTCACTCAAGGTTGAATAATCGTTAACTTGAAATCTGGGTTAGAGGTCACTTAAAGTCATTCAAACTGGTACCATTTGAAAGCTTGGGTGCGGTTTCCTGTTCGCCTTCCATAGTAACTGTGGCTCTACCTTGCATCATTTCCGAGATAAAGCGAGATATTTTTGGTCGAAAATCGTAATTTTTCATGCGGAGCCGTCATAGTATTGTAATTTAATTTATGTAAAGCAAATTTATAGGTTCTCGACGGCTTTGTTTTACTTCAGGCAAAACTTTAATGAAGCCGACTTGGGTGCATTTGGTCCAGTGATAGACTATCGGATTCGTAATAGAGAGGTTGCGGGTTCGACTCTCAACCGATCCATTGCAAGCAACTATGAGAAGTTGCTAGACTCCTGTGTTCTCAGGCCAACTCAGCCTCCTACCTTCAGCGAGACGAAGACGGAAAATGAGCAGTAGCTTGCTTACTCTCAGCTACCTGGTGAAGGCTTAGTGCAGCTGAGTGGAGTAGTGGCATGTCTGCTAGCTGAACCGGTAGTCCAACTGTCTGTGAGCGCTGGCAATGGATGGCAGCATAGTGTGCAGCGACCATTAGCTCATGCCAATCAGCTGCCACTTCGAGATTGCAAGGCGTTGCTGGTCACGAGTCTGACTCGCGTAGGCAAGGTGTCGAGGCTGCTGACCTTTAGACTAATACTCCAATACGCCAATATGAACAACTTTATGTACGTGGTAATCAGAAAGTTTCGACGGACGTCGTAAGGCGAGCTCTGGTCGAGACAGGGTCAACGACTTAACGTGTCCTAGCGAGCTGCTGTCTATCCAGCCGTGGTGCAGACACGACAAGGTCACGTCACCCCGCCGCTATACACCGGCCAAGACTGTCATTCAAACCACCGCGCAGATCCCTCGAAGCTTGACGCCATTTTCTGACAGTGTGGGGTTAACACTTCCATGGAGTGTAACGTTAAGGGGACTTGCTGCAGCTTTAGGTGCAGTGACGTAGGTAAGTGGCCAGGCGTCTTACGCTTATCACTGAAGACCGTCAAGTATATGCGCTACTTAGCCAACTCGAGACATGACCAATTTAACAGTAGCGCCTTACAATATCGAGAATAGCTGCCGACTGCGTAAGTGAGCAGAGTTTATAACGTCCCACTCGACTCGACACATAATAGCTCATGTCGGAGACGAGTCTTTCCACGTAAGCACAGGTACTGACAACCAAACTCAAAAAACCAAGAGAATACAAATAATCAAATAAACACGGCTACTCACAACAAACTCACAACAAACTAACCATAAGACAAACATACTGGCAATGCACAGCGGAAAAATGAACTCAACTGAGCTGTTCAGTTCAGTTCAGTTTCCCGCTGTTGTGCATTGAACCGGTGACGACTTGCGACGATTCAGGACGATTCGGCGACGAAGTTGGCGTTCGTCGCAGGTTCTTCACAATCAGCGCACACTCTCGTGAATCGGCCAATCAACGCAATGTCTGTCGTTGGACGAAAACCGGCGACGAGCTGCGACGACTGGCAACGGCCGCCGCCGGTCGTCGCAGCTCGTCGTCAGTTCAATGCACAGCGGAAAGCTGAACTTATCTCAACTGAACTGAACTGTACGATCCAGTTCAGTTGAGTTCAGTTCAGTTTTTATCGCGCGTCAGCATACTGACGCGCGATATTGATATAGGAAATCAGTCCGTCCGTCCGTCTTGCTTCTATTTTTACCTCGAATGGCACTGAATGGCCTGTTTTTGTGCTGACGTGCCGTTAAGAACCTACACTCTCTCTCCCTCCGTCCGTCCGTCCGTCTGTCCATCAGTGCGTAACGCTCCGGTATTGGGCGAAAACGGCTTAACATACATATTGTCATAATTTTTTTCACCATACGGTAGCCCAATCATTCTAGTTTTATCAGCATCAAACACCTTCACGAAATTCCGTCGGGGTCACCCCCTGCGGGGGCGCTAAATACAGGTGAGATATAAAAATTTTGTGATTTTCTACCAATAAGTCGCTATATCTCGTAAACAATACAAGATAGCGCCATAGTTACTACGGAAGGCGAATAGGAACTCATATGCGATCTATCAAATGGTGCAATTTTCAATGACCTTGAACGAACACTAACCCTATTTTCAAGGTCACACCACTATTTGACAATAAATACCTCACAAACGGACGTGGCCATAGTTACTATAGAATGAGAATACGAAACCGCACTCAAGCTTTTGAATGGCACCGGTTTCAATGACCATGAGTGACCTCTAAGCCAGATTTCAAGGTCACGGTATTATTCAGCGTCAAATAACTCGCAAATGGTACAAGATAGAGCTATAGTTACAATGGCGGAATAATAAAAAGTCATACATTGTCTACCGAACGGCGCCATTTTCAATGACCTTAAATGACCCGAAACCCACATTTCAAGGTCAGGCCATTCTTTGACGCTGAATATCTCCGAAATGGCTAAAGATACGGCCATAGTTACTATGGCAGGCGAATAGAAAACCGTACACAGGCTTTCAAATGGTACCACTTTCAATGACCTTGAGTGACATCTAACCCATACTTCAGGGTCACGATAATACTTAACGTCAAAAAACTCGAAAATGGTACAAGATAGAGCTATACTTACAATGGCCGACCAACAGAAAGTCGCATATGGTCTATCGAACGGCGCCATTTTCAATGACCTTGAACGACCACTAACCTGGTTTTCAAGGTTACGCCATTCTTTGACACTGAATATCTCACAAACGGTTACAGATACGGCCATATAGTTACTATAGAAGGCGAATAAGAAACCGCACCTAAGCTTTCGAATGGCACCAGTTTCAATGACACTAAGTGACCTCTGACCCACATTTCAAGGTCACGATAATATTCAACGTCCAATAACTCGACTAACAGTAAGTCGTGTATGATCTACTCAATGGTTCCATTTCCAGTGACCTTGAGTGACCGTTAACCTAGATTTCAAGGTCACGGGGTTATCATAGATGCCCTCGACATATTGTGTGCGCAGCTGACGCGCGAAGTACCAGTACTGTAAAGAGAAAATTGATCAAAGTCAACTGTAATGATAATGGTAATGGTTTTTGGGCTTAACCCTGGTGTACCGTGTATGGCTAAAATCAATTCTTTCACACAGCAAACAATGACGTTGAGTGAACTATCCTAGATTTCAAGGTCACGATATTCTTCGTCAAATAACTCGAAAATGATACTAGATAAAGCTATACTAACAATGACAGACTGATAGGAAGTTGTGTATAGTCTATCACATTCTGCCATTTTCAGTGAGCTTGAATGATCCCTAATCCAGATTTAAGGCACGCCATTCATCGTCGTTGAATATATCAGAAACGATACAAGACAGACTCACTGTAACTACGGGCCACTAATATAACCCCCTAGACACATACTCCGGCGATTATCCCATATAAAAAAAATCCCCCGGCCCTGGGTAAATTAGGGTGAGGGCCCTTGTGGGTCAGATAAGGTCAGGAGTACGGGTTAGTGCCAGCTTTCAAATGTTCGCTTTAACCCGTCAAAGACACATTAAAACCGCAGAGCAACGGACCATTATACAGCAATACGGTGATTGGTACACTGACCGTTGATGGGTGAGATGTTACATTTGGTACAGCGAGGAAGGGCTTGGGCGGGCTGCAGCCCCGCCCAGTCCCCTCCTCGCTGTACCAAATGTAACAGCCCATCCATCAACGGCCACTGTACCAACTTCTAACTTCATATTATTCGACGTGGCACTATAACTGCCTCTGAATTCTAAAGGGTCAAGTATGTAGCTATACTCCGCGGGTGGTTACAGCCGAGGGTGGATTTTCTTCAGGGGTAGTATGTCGGGGAATGTGTTCTGAGCGGGGCAAAGATCCCAAATTTTGGTCACACACTTGATTTGATGATGAAGTGGTACCGATGTTCATCCGTATTTCCCTACTGATATTTACAAGTCACAGAGAGGCCGCGCGATGCTTTCTGTCTGTCTGCTTAGCTTCAGCAGTAAAATACCTTTTATTATTAGTTACAGGTATAATGGTATTGCGGTTTCAGTTTTACCAATGCGTACAATTAAATTATGTTCTGTTGTCATCGGCGTAACGTTTGCGCTTCTTGTCATAAACACTTCGTCGTCCGTCTCCCGCGAAGAACAAACAACTCCGCTTAACGGCGATGAGTGTCACCAACTTGCCACAATCCGGTGCAGCTGTGTGTATAACACTTGGCGGTCGGACCGTTGACAACACGCGATGAAGCCAGATATTGGTAGAGAATTGCGATTTTTGCCTACCCCACCTGCATTCGACGCCCCGTTAAGAGGGTTCCCGTCAGAATATTGCCATAACGTTTGGTTTGGAAAAAACCAGAATGGTCTGGCTACCCGACGGTGAAAACGTTTGAGAATATGGTTACTCGTTTTGACAGAATACACGAACGTGGCAGACGGACAGACATACAGACACCGCATGACGGCATAGGCCGCGCTTATGCATGTGCGGCAAAAATGTTCGGCTAGAACTGCCCGTGGTCAACGTAATGTTCAACAAACATTCGGTTCCATCATAGAAGCTAGTTCCGACTGCGTCAGACAACCGTTGATGGGGGCCAACGCTGATCAGGTTGTCAGCGACTTGACGGCGAGCTGACGGAGCCTGGCTGGCCAGCCTTGCCCGCACGTCTCCCCTCTCCGTCGTCCAAGTTTCAAGTGACAGTGTCGATTTCTGGCGTTAGTGACGCGCCAGTGACGTTGCTGTCGGCTCGACGCCTGCGTCCAAGACGCCGACGAAACGAGTTATTGCGGATTAGCCTTACAGACAGCAGCTCAGCCGTCGCGGCTTCCTCTACTGCTTGCAGTATTTCTAGTAATGGGATTGGGCTCGTCCCTAAACTCCATCAGATCGGTAACTAGAAATACTCCCCTGGACACATTCCCCCACAGATTATCCCCTAAGAGAAAATCCCACGCGGGTCCGTGGATTGTGTCAAAATGTATAAACATAGCTTCACTTTTTCACCATCGAGTAGGCAAGCCATTCTATTTTTCAGTATCAAACGGCATTGCATTATTCCCACGGGAACCCCCACCCCCTAACAGGCCGTCGAATGCAGGTGGAGTAGGCAGAAATCGCGATGCAGAGCCTATCTGGCTTCACTGCGTCCTGCGAACCGTTCCAGTGGCAAATGCAATACACTTAGCTGCGACGGACCATGGCGAGTTTATAACACTGGTCGCTGGTAAGCGGCCGAGTTTGTTGACGGCGGGAAACAACGACGATGTGTAGGCTATGACAAGAAACCTCAACGTTACGCCGAAGACAACGTTACGCAGTGGTAAATCTGAAGCCTAAGTAACAATAATAAAAGACTCCGCACGAGTTATTATTTTGTTGAGGCTAACTACTGGCGGACATAACGCATCCGCGCGGCCTTTCTGCAACAGCAGAGCTACTTGTTTTTTTGCTGGATTTCACGTACTAGTCTTTCGTTTGCCCGCTCTGGCTGATGGGCCACGCGGCGATTGTTGTGGTTGCCTTCGCTAGTTATGCCCGTAGAAACGGAACCATAGAGTGACGTAATTTTCGGAGGTCCTCTTGACGTCATATCGTCGGGATGACGTCATCACCGCTTTCTCTTTGCGTCCTCACCAGTTCGTTACAGTCGGGCGCGTAGTGGAAGTCATACGTCAACTGGAGGGCGGCCAACCCCTCGCTGTCGCCGTCGCCACGTCCGCCGACATCGGCGGTGAATTTACTCGACTCCGAGCGGCTTTTAACGGCTGGCGTCTTGGTCGACGACCAGCTGGACACAGTCGGCTGATAGAACGACGACGACCGGACCGCCGGCGGCCGTAGGCGCCAGCTACTGGCCGCCACCCAATGAGGACGTGAATTAATGTCGACTTGATTCGTCGACCGAGTGGACGGCCGCGCGTCGGTCGATGGTAGCAGAATGATCTATCGCGTTTCTGTCCCACGTGCGCTTATACGTTATACACGGCGCGGAAACCTGTGTCATTTCGGTTAACTGTAACTGTAACTGTAACTAAATAAGGAAGTGGCCGCATAAGAATCTAAACGCCAGTTACTCTTGATGTCGGTAACCTTTCCCCTAAGTTTGAATGTTTGAATTGTGTCTGTCTGCGATCTGCGTTCTGCCATTCACTGTGACCTCGTCGT
>Ga0209339_1000866_pt1 | contig 11876 bp, 7 predicted proteins | sample OlaalgELextract3_FD_187376 | JGI IMG/M metagenome (GOLD analysis project Ga0209339, IMG submission 187376) | Olavius algarvensis symbiont microbial communities from Tuscany, Italy - Type A ELBA extract 3 (SPAdes) (version 2) | ecosystem: Host-associated > Annelida > Digestive system >... | reverse complement strand
GTCGTAATATGATTTTCCTTTGTAACAGGTATACTGTTGACGACAGCAACATGCATAATGTTAATGCCCTTCATGTCGTGATGCGACAGATCGATTATCTGAAGACAATAAGTGTATAATAGGGGCTTATCACTGTTAAATGGACTGATACTTAAAAGACGGTTTGTGGGAATTTGATGAGTTTGATCAATCTGACACCGTCTTCACAAATGCACTTTGCACTGCTTGAATGCACTTTTTATTTACTTGTGCACTTCACTATATGATTGTATTATGCAGAAATTAAAACATATCTAAATGCTGTGGACGGTGTGGGGCATACACTAACTACATTAAATGGGTCATTTCAGTTTTTAGATAATGGTAACCTTATCATCTTTCTGCTAATACCGTAGTAAACCATCGTTACTAGTTAGTCTGTCGATGATGACGACGCAATAAACTTAACAGTTGGGACCATTAGCTTAACAACTGGTGTCGGCTTGCGACCTTAACAGTCGACGGTCCAGGGACTAGTGTGGACGTCTTCAGGTTTACCTGACTGAGGTGTGTGATGCCTTGGCAACGACTGAGGCCGAATGTAGCCAGCGTACTGTTCGGCAGTCAACGACGGCGGCTTTGATCCCGGCTGCTGATACACATACCCCGCCGACATTGGAGGAAATGACGAGAATGCTGACGGTGATGCAATCGTACTTGGCTGATACTTTCCTGACCCAGACACAGGTTGACTGGTAGTGGTCTGGTACTGTTGTGACACTGGATGTGCAGGTGGTTGATAACCAGGGTGGCTGGCTGCCGGCTGGCCATAACCACTGCTGTATGAGCTCGGTTCTACACACCATGACACCACACAGCAAAGTATGTATGCTGTAACATGCATTAACATGTGAATCTTTCAGTCAGACAAGAAACAAATGACAATATAAATTTTAAACGACTACTTTTACAATACAACAACAGAAAACAACGGCTAAAATAATGCAACATGTATTACGAAAGCACATAATTTTTCCGAAGCAACTGGTAATCGCTACTGATGGAACTATACTGCACTCAGAAACACATATATGGGAGAAAATAAATAGTTGTACAGGTAGCATGCGCATGTACAAATGGGTAACTTGCACAACAATAGCTTTGAAAATCCCCAGGAAAAAATGTCAAAACAAAACTGACATACAAAAATATGCAGGGAAGTGACTGACTACTGACAAATGTAACGTAACGAAATAAACTCAAGAAACCAAATCAACTACAACAATTACCTGTTTTGGGAATTTTGCCATACTCACTGGCAGCAACGTATGGCTCTTGCTTAATGTGGCCGTGAGAGCCACCGCTGTATGAACTGGTACTCGCGAACTGTCCCGGATAATGTGACGAGGGATAATGAGCAGCTGGTGATGGACTCGGCGACCTCGAACGCTTTATACCCTGTCAATCACAAGACGATGTACAAAGCTCAGTACTTTGAAACAATGACACTCATGAACCAACACATACCGTTATACTCTCCGGTCCATAAATATTTATTATAAAATCGTATATAAAAGTAGAAAGAGTAAAAAGAAATAGAGAATACGCATAAAAACTAGTCTTTGCCTTTTCTAATCTACACAGAGTATTGCAGATGTTTAAGACAATAAAGTTAATGTGTGTAAATCCACTAATTGCCGTAACCACATGATATCTACGTACGGACTACGTAAAGTAACATAAAGTAAACGTGGATTTGTATAGCGCATAGTCGTGAAGCACCACCTCTAATGCGAACCCGCGACTACTAGATCGCAAGTCCGACGCCCTACCACTAAGCCACCGCGCCACCCGCGTAACCGCTAATTAACAAAAGGCACACAAACATCTACAGCTGTCTTGGAACAGATATTCTAGTTTTAAAGGGCCTCTGTTTCAATGCTTATGACAGATGCTGGGTCCCCTGCTGGTCATCTAAGTAACTGCTGCACTGCGTCAAAGCAGTGAAGTCCATCTTGTATGTGACGACAAAACTCGTAACAGCAAACATCCGCTGTAAGCTGAGTGTGGCTGCGTTGTTTTATTCACCGGTTGATTTCACCGATGCATCAGACATGCATCACTCTAATGCATTTCTGATGCATCGGTGAATCAACCGGTGAATAAAACAACGCAGCCTATCTCTGCATGTTGCACTAGCAGCATCAAACCATTCCTATCATCACTTGACTAAAATAATAACTGCTTGTGTTGATTAACTGGTAAACACATGCAATATGCAGTTGTATTAACATTTCACCAACCATACTGTGAAAAATTCACACGTTTTCAAAACAATCATTACGCAAGTTAGTGTAATTTTGGCAAAAACAGGTGCAAAGTGACAACGCTGGCTATTTTGCTGTGCCAAGTGTACAATACATGTATACTCGACACAATGTGCACACCTGTCCTGCAACTGGTGGATGTCCAGCAATGTTCAAATACTTTGACGTTGGTCGCTGAACAATATGAGTCTGTAAGAAGCCAGGATGTCCGGGCACTGACTGTAAGTTGGTGGCGTACTGCTGCTGCTGAAATACTGCCATCTCACTGCAGTGCCACAAACAGATCACATCTCAGCCTTATAATAAAATACTATGTGACCAAAAACAATGCATATGCTGCACAGTACACGCAACTCTCCAATGATAGCAGAAATGTAAATCTAACATGCCAGCTTTTCACAAAACATTTCTAGGTCGAGTCCTGAACTAAGAATACAGTATTTTCTGATCAGTGCATATTGGCACATATCAGCATGTGCGCTCTTTGATAGGATGATAAAATGATGAATACCAATATGATAAAAATTAATAACGTAATTATTATTTGCAAAAACAACATGAAAATTGTCGCACTGATGCCACTATTATATGGCAACAGTATCAGGTTTCTGTTAAAAATAAAAAGATTTTCTTGCAAATCCTGACAAAATGCTCAAAACTTTTAATTATGCAGCACTGAATTTTACATAGTTTTTGCTTTGTTATCCATAGCCAAGTATAACTTGGAAAATAAACATCAATATACATGGTCGACAGTCACACAGAATATCATAAAATTATCTTAATCCACTGATGAGATAGAGATCGTAGGTGGTACTTTTATGGCGCACCCTGAATATGGCACTAGCAGATGGTGTTCCATGGCAAGAACTGCCAGAACATAACACAACTACCAGAATACGTCAGCATTAGATATGAATGTAGAGACTAGTGAGCAGGAATTGTACTATACTGACTTTTGTTCCTTCATCTGTCTCTCTGTCTCCCTTTGTCGAATTTCGTTCTCCTGATGCAGCACTTTTTTAAGCTCCGAGAACAAACCATGTTTCTCCTTCTTCAGCTCAGCGAGTCTCTGCTCCAACTGCAGCAACTGACTCAACACAAATACTTCAAGTCACACAACATAACAAGCATCACCATTAATATCAGTTGCATCGCAAATATTACAGTTGAAATGGAGTATCTGATAGCAGTAATGACCTTCAGTGAAAGCATGTTAATCCTGCAAATATTGCTCGTCACTTTTAATTTTTATGCCCCGCCTGTAGGGACGGGGGCAGTAAGCGTTGCTTTTGTCCGTCCGTCTTGTCCGTCTGTCGCTTACATAGTGAATAATTCGAGAACCCAAAGGGCAAGTGTGCCCAAATTTGGAAGGAATGCAACTCGCACACCACTTTCAAGATCAAAAGGTCAGGGTCACCAGGCCCATTAATGCTAACACATCGTGTGCCATATCTTCGGAATGCCAAGGCCTACGAACTTCAAAGTTGGTATGCGGATGCAGGACAACGACCAGCATCAGCCACAGGTGCCATGACTGCAAGGTCAAAGTAGTAGTAGTAGTAGTAGTCGTGTATTTGTACAGCGCATCACGCAGTGCCTCTAATGCGCTAATCGTCCCGTAGCACTGCAAAGAGATGAGTCTTTAAAGCCGATCTAGATCAAGGTCACGTGATCTGTTTGAGCCGTGTTGGCCCAATGGCCCATAAATCGAAAACAAATAGTCGTAGTATCACCAAAATTGGCAGGAGGGTGCCCCATGACACGTGCTACAATGCGCACCAGTTTCAAGGTCAAAAGGTCAATAGTCTTGGTCACAGGCCAACTAACGCAGACACAAAAAATGTGCTATATCTTCTAAATGCTATGGCCTAAGGACTTCAAAGTTCGTGTGCGGATGGAGAATGTAGACCCGCATCAGTAGCAAGTGCCATGACCTCATATATCAAAGGTCAAGGTCACAAGGTCACATGGTATGTCTCACCCGTGTGGGCCATACTATGAAATTTGCACTTGGTACTCTGATGAAGTACCATGCATATGACCGACAATTGAGGTCAAAAATCAAAGGTCAAGGTCATAAGCTCACATCGTGTGTATGTCTCATCTCTGCCTCTTCTTAATTCAGGAAACAAAATGCTGTACCTGTGTCATTAGAGGTGGGCGGGCATACCGTATCGGACGAACCCGGCGGCCACAGTTCTTGTTTATTAATAAAATTATCTTTTATCCGTGCCTCACAGTTCTATCCATTTGTAATATATGTTGGAACATATTATGTTCCATATTCAATCACTATTAGTATTAGCAATGCTGTAATTTTGGGACTCATCATTTTCAAACTCACTGCCAAATGAAGGGGGTTAATATTTTTGCCTACTGAAATTGGTGCCGAATGCTGTGCTCAAAGCGAAAGCAGGAGCACATTCAAGACCACACACACAGTGGCGTTGACAGAAAAATGTTTTGGGGGTGACCACCCAACCTTGACTTAAGTGAAAGATTTGACTTGAGTGAAAGATTTTTATTAAATCAGAAATTTAAACAAAAGGTTATATGAGAACGTTTAATTACCGGTTTCGCTAGTACAGAGCATCGTCAGGAATTGTAAATAAACATAAAGCAATACAAAAGGTTTGATTTTAATACAATTTGCTCTATGTTCTATCATAATTTTTTGGATTTCAACAACCAAAAGTCATTTTTTTCCAAAACTATGTGTATTATCAAGTAATAAGTAGCTATATTATACTAAAAATATAAAAAAAATTAAGTCGCTGTGCTGCACTAGAGGAAAATCGATCAATTACTACATCAACATTTGGGGTGTCAGAGTGATGGATCTGCAGCATGATGAGAGATTCAAGGCATTGCTCTTCCATGTTGGACCTAATAGAAAAGAGACTGCACTCCAGTTTTGAGAAGCAGCGTTCAGCTTAAGCAATTGTAGATGGAATTGTCGACAAAAGTTTCAGAAGAATAGCAATGTTTGGACAGGATGACGTGTGATCAAGTGCTACAACTGCTGACTTTGGACGCTTTTCCATTGGCACATTCTTCCACTTTCTGCATCATAGTTGAAATCCTGCTTTGATTATATTGGTCAGGTCAATGAAACACTCAGAATAGACTGCAATGCCTTCTTCTAACTTCGTCCACTGTTACAGTTACAGCCTCTACGCTAAACTGCTTTAAAAGAAATCTGGAACATGTGAGAAATTCAACAAAGATGGGCCTAATCTGGACAGAATTTGCAAGACCCTATAGGTAATGTATGAATTATTTATTACTTATTATGTACATCGGCTCTAACTTGAAAACCAAAAGGCCTAGGAAGACGAAACTTTGCACAGGGGTACCCCGGGTCACATGCGACTCCCACACCGACTTCAAGGTCAAAAGGTCAAAAGTCAAGGTCACGGGGTCAATTAGTGCACCGCAGCGAAATGTGCCAACATTTCGTAAACGGATAAAGCTACGCCCTTCAAATTTGGTACGCACATAGGCCGTGGGCAGTTCTTGCCCCGGACCACAAATTGGCCCCTAAGTGGGCGTGGCCTGGGGTACGTGACCCAATTTCGAAATTTTGGGACCCCCTCAATATGTCGCAAACGGAAAAAGCTACACGTTGGCCTACGGTCAGCAGGGGCGGGGGCATATTGTGGCGGCCACCTAGCCGCACAGCTTGTTTATACCTAAGTCTACTGTACAAATTTATGTGGTGTTTATATGAGCTATATATTTTTATAATGTTCCTCATTTATCAGTAGGTGAGAGGTGCGCAGACAATAAGGTCAACGAAGTCTGTATGGGTGTCTCAGTTTTCTGCAAATGAGCATGCCTATACAGTAATATATCTATTATTATATATTTATTTATCTCTTATTATATGTGTTACAAGACTTATTCTATTTTTCACCATTCAGTTGTGTTTGTGATAACAATATTTGCGAAAGTAAAAGAAATCAAATTTGGCGCATCTCTGCCGTTAAAATTTTAACACTATATTGATGTATTAAAACTAATGCAATTTTTATGTGTGAAAACAAACATGACCAACGGAAAAAAATTGTTATAGAGATTGGGGGTGGCTTTGGCCACCCTGACCACCCCCACGGCTATGACCCTGCACACACATAACAAAAAACACTGATGTACATCTAAGCAAACCAATCACAGAAAATCACTTCTGATGCCGAAATACAACTAAGCTAAAAACGTAACATTCAATTCAACTTTAACCAAGTGATGTCTGCACCCCATTATATGGTGCTGCCACATGGCAAATTTAATAGCACAACGCCAGAGCCATTATCTGTCTATTACAACAAGTTAACAGATTTGTTTCAAAGTAACAAAGAAACATTGCCACGAACACAAAACCTCGCTGTCTATTGCTGCGGCAAGGCAATGAACAATGCTTGGATTCTGCACACTGTGTCAATTTGACATACCTGAAGTTAGAAGAAATCTGTAACAGAAAACTACAAGTATGAGATACACAACAGTAGTGTATGTTGATGAACCTGTTCCTTGGTCTGCTCAAGTGTTAAACTATCTTCCTCCTCCTTCTTCCTTCTCAACTCCCTCTCTCGGCGTAGCTGTTCCTGTGCTTTGTCCTGTTCTTGCTCTGGATAAACAAAGACAGCAACAAAACAATTAAGTAACGGTAACAGCTCAGATACGACGGATCCAACTACGAGATGCAGACAAAGTGATAATCTACATAAATCACGGCGCGACGCATTGCATTAGAGGCTGACCAAAACAGCACTTTTCATTTTCGGCCATAAATGAAAACAAAATTGAAAATTAGCTGAATTTAACTGATTATAAGTTTTCTGTGCGACAGATCGAGGCACAATGCAGCGGTATCAGTAGTGAAAAAATTACACAATACAGATTCATTTTAACTTCATACACTTTGTTATTTCGCATTTGCCTGAATGAAAATAGTCTACAGTGACGAGTGGACATAATGAAAGTGACATTTTATATAGACATTTGCTGCAGAGTAGTGACGTAGGTCTACTTCGTCATAATCTGTTTTTAGTTTTTTTACTCAATGACTATGACGATGATTGTATACTACAAACATTATTCTGCTCGAAGTCAGATTCTATCAACAGTGTATGGACTGCCTTTGAGAAGCATGTCTTGTGACGTTTGTGTTCATGTTGTAAATGTACATGTTTTTATCTACTGTTTATAGTTTGTATTTCTGTCTGTCTTGCTGCTTCTTTGGCGAATAAAGGTGTTCATAATTCGACATTTTGGAGTTCTGATGCACTCATGTGGGTGGTGGCGAAAGTACTCTGGACTTGTGTTTTGCAAGTCCAGAGGAAATTCCGGAGTGACAGCGTCCACGTCGCACGACTGGAGACCGCATGAATCATCATTGTGGAGATGATTCCATATTGCGGGCCAATGTCACATGGGACCCGGGGTTGCCTTCCCTGGGTGCGATGGGGGCCTCAGTCTCGGGGATCGGCCTTGCTGGTTGTCGGTTTCTCTGTGCTGGTAAATATATTGCTCTACTCATTGAGCATGAGTGGGGCGGCCCTCAGCACCCGGCTCATGATGGCGTTACAGTAATATATCTATTATTATACATCTATAACCTATTTATCTCTTATTATATATGTTACAAGACTTATTCTATTTTTCACCTTTCAGTAGCGTTTGTGATAACAATATTTGTGAAAGTAAAAGAAAACAAATTTGGCGCATTTCTGCCGTTAAAATTTCAACACTATATTGACGTACTAAAACTAATGCAATTTTTATGTGTGAAAACAAACATGACAAACAGAAAGAAAATTGTTATAGGGATTGGGAATGGCTTTGGGGGGGAAAGTAATCTGCATCCCCGTCACCCTCCCCACGAGTACCTCGGCGAATACACCAGTCGAGGGAAACCAAAGATTCCACCTGCGGACAAAATCCTTACAGATCCCGGTCACAACGCATACGAGAAGAAGGGGTGGCTTTGGCCACCCGCTTGGCTATGCCCCTCATGAATGGTTGGCTACTTGTGTTCCTGTCCAGGATGTGCTGTCACAAGACATCTTGAGCAGTAGTACGACTTGTGGCATTTCAGGGTGTACAGAAGGAAGCCCTGCATGTTACCACCAATTGGTGGTAATTTTTGACCCTGCCTAAGCAGGGTAAATTTATCTCATTTTTTACCCTTCGACTTTGTCATCGGGATCACAGAATACTGAGAATAGTGGTCTGTCTCCTGACTGGTTATAATATCCTTAATTGGTAACTAACTCCAATGTAAAGGAGTTGTTATTTATTATTCCTTTATGTAAGAAGGATAAAGCCTTTTGCTTCTGTCTTTGGCCCTTTTAAGGAGGATATAGCCCTTCGCCTTTGTCGTCGGGATCTTGGAATGCTGGTCTAACTCTTGACTGGTCATAATTTCCTTAATTGGCATTTAACTCTAAGGAGTTTTCACTACTCCCTTTATGTAAGGTGTATATCCTGGGACGTGCATTGGGCCCATTGGAGGCCTCAGCACTGGGCAGCTTTGCTATCTGCCCCGCACGGAAGGAAGGCACCCATATGGGTGTCATAAAACAAAATTTCTGAATTGCATGTCAGAAAGCGCTAAGCAGGTGTCACATGACCTACCACCATCCACCACCAAGCCGTAACTGTTATCGTTACTGTAAATGTAGATGGAGTAGCCGTTGAACAGCTTTCCAATGAAGTCATTGAAAATTTAGAAGTCTATTCAACAGCCATCCCACCCTCATTTACGAGTCAATTATGGACAAACAAGTTCTCTACTGACACATCAATTTAGAAGAGTCCATGCTGTGGTTAATGCTGTGTGCATTAGGTAACTTGGCAACAGCTACACATTGAGATATACAAAAATTTTTGCTGTGGCCCGAAAAAATCAGGAAACGAAACATTGAAAATGGCTGAAAACTGTTATACTTGTCCATTTTCGTTGACAAACGTGCCATATGATTCGGCAATTCTGTCGGTTCATCTGTCACACTCATGATCTGCGTCAAAATGTATCGTGTCGTTTCATGGATCGGTCAGCGATACATTGTTACTTTGGGTCTGGGTCCCTTACCTTGAAGTTTGGACAGCCATTTACAGCTCTTTTTATCACACAGAAAATGTAGTCAAAACAGTATGACATGAAACCAGTGTGACCAGCGCAAACATGAGCACCCAATTTCATTTACTGCTGTTGACTTTCTTTGTTGCATTATCATTATCACCCATCACACAGAATTAATGTGAGAAAGTTTCCAAATGACACATAACTTCACGCAGTTTCTCATCATAGATAATATCACAAACAGGTCTAAAATCATCACCTTGCTTCTTTTTCTCTCGTTCCAGCAATATGTAACGTTTCAAGGCTTGATAGGTGGCCCTCGTCATCTTGCGCCTTTCAATCATCATAGTGTCGGATTACACTATAACCATAACATCAGCACAACAACAGTTGCTGTAATAACACATAATACTTGCAGTAAACAACCCCAGTTTCTTGGGGTGTCTTTAACGAATGAAACAAGCTGAAACACTTTTCTGGTGTGTATTAAGCTGGTAACAGTTTTTGCAGGCTTTATGCCACCTGATGACGTTGCGAGTTTATTGAATTTATTCACTCAAAATAGCATAAACCATATACTAGTTAGCATTCAGCGAAAATTTTCACTTTGAATGTTAAGAACATTCTATTTTCACCTTCAGATATCTGTGACCAAAATCTTGATATATCCGGATATCTATTTTGGCATGCTAAACAGTGATGGTGACAGATTAAAATAGCAATCCTAGTTAACTCAGCCTATATACACCAGCATTTTCATCCACAGAGATGAATATTGACATATTACACACTGGGGAGGCGCCATCTGGTGAACACTTACGAGGTAAAGGCAGGCATTGTTGTAATTGCAAATAAAACTGTGATCCACGCCTGAGTGCCTTGCATATACTACAAACATGAGCGCTACATAAATACATTTACATACCTTTTACCTTTTGGTCGGCAGGCCTATTATTGTTATTGACGCGATGCGTCAATAACAGCTGAGAGATGAATGTTACAGCTACAGTGCTGAGTGCTCACTTTAAAAAGTTTAAACAACGGATTAACTTTCAGCTACAGAACTCGCATGTGCGTAGTGTAATGAGTCGGCTTGGACTAGACTTCAGACTGTAATGCGATGCCAAGTGAAGCTGGCATCTGTTTCTGTGCTTGGTAGTCGCATAGCATCACGAACAGCAAGTAATCGAGACAGCACATGGTACCAAATTTGTTGACCTGCAGTTGAACATTTAATACATGCAATAGTGCCTACAGGCCGAGTCTGTCATATATGATCATTAGAGAATAGAGATGTACCGGTACTGTAAAGAGAAAATTGATCAAAGTCAACTGCAGTGATAACCAGGGCAATTTTTACATTCCCGGGTCGGGCCAGTTTTTAGGCTTGACCATTCTTCGGTTCTTCGGTGCGATGTCCAGCAATGAGTGCAAACCACCCGTTACCGCCGGAGTGTCATGATAATCAGCAACGGTTGGTGGATGCCAAGTTCTGCAGAGCCCCATGGAAGGACTGAGTCGACTGCAAGAGACGAACAGCAAATGGGTGGGAATTCCAATCAGTAATGGTCCGAGGAAAAAATGAATATTTGAAGACATCAGTACGAACTGGCCATTGCCAGTTCGTACTGATGTCTTCAAATATGCTGGTGTATATAGGCTGAGTTAACTGAGTTGCATGTATTAAATGTTCAACTGCAGGTCAACAAATTTGGTACCAAATTTATTTTCGTTGGAGGCTCTAGTATGCCGTGATGAAACTGAGAGGTGATCCAGAGAAAAGCCGAAAGATTATTCAGTCCCTTGTGGAAAACCGTTAAATGAGTGTTCACGACATTCGAACAAGGGCAACCAACCAAGTTCGTCAAGCAGACCAGTGACAGAAGTTGTGTATAGCGATAATCTTTTTTGACAAAACGGGCAGCACAACGTTGAACACGTTTGGCCATATACGGGTCCCACGCTGCAGCGGCATACTCCAAGTGGGGTCGAACTAAGGACAGATAAGCAAGATTTTTAGCTTCCTGAGAACACCAAATATGTATTACGCCAAACAAAGTTACGAGTCCTAGTTGCCTTTAGGCAGATACGGTATTAGAAATATGTTCATGCCATTTAAGATCAGATGACACAGTTATGCCAAGGTAAGTATGAGAACTAACAGTGTTTAACAAGTCTGTTCCAAGATAGTAAACAGGAGAAGACTTATTATGTTGATGAGAGATAAATAATATCTGGCACTTCTTAGAATTAAACCTCATCTGCCAAGTTTCTGCCCATTTAAGTAGAGAAGATATATCATTTTGCAGCTTACAGGAGTCATTTTGAGATCCGATACAGGATGATTCGCGCAACGGATGATTCGCGCAATTGTTGTTTTTTGGCACATGATTCGCACAATGCCTGTGGATGATTCGCACAATGGATGATTCGCGCACAAGATGATTCGCACAAATTGTAATTTATTATAATTTTATTATTGA
>Ga0209339_1000865_pt1 | contig 11876 bp, 7 predicted proteins | sample OlaalgELextract3_FD_187376 | JGI IMG/M metagenome (GOLD analysis project Ga0209339, IMG submission 187376) | Olavius algarvensis symbiont microbial communities from Tuscany, Italy - Type A ELBA extract 3 (SPAdes) (version 2) | ecosystem: Host-associated > Annelida > Digestive system >... | reverse complement strand
TTTAACCTGAAGCACAGCAGATTGCTGCTTTAACCAATTTTTCAAAGAACATTGACCAAATTTAAAATGTTGGACCTACAATTTTGTAATTTATTCTGATCAATTTTAAGTTTATGCGCAGGCTCTTTAGGTTTGATCGCCAATAATTGCATGCACCTGGGAGGCGCCGTTGATGCGGAAGCGGCCGAGAAAGCAGCGCGCTTTTTGCAGCTTTGTGACGCATTTGAACTGCCGATTCTTTCCCTTACGGATACGCCTGGTTTTATGGTGGGTCCTGCAAGTGATGCCCAGGCTGCTGTGCGCCGCATGTCCAGCTTTTTTGTTTCATACGCCAGTGTCACCGTACCCATCATCGCTATCATTCTGCGCAAAGGGTATGGTCTGGGCGCCATGGCAATGACAGGCGGTAGTTTTCTCACTCCGGTTTATACGGCTGCCTGGCCGACCGGTGAATTCGGCGGCATGGGTTTGGAGGGTGCGGTAAAGCTGGGCTATAAAAAGGAGCTGGCAGCAGTGGAAGATGAAGTCCGGCGCCAGGCCTTGTTCGACGAACTTTTGGCAAAAATGTACGAGGTCGGCAAGGCTTCCGAGGCCGCCGCTCATTTGGAAATCGATGGCGTCATCGATCCAGCAGATACCCGGCAAGTAATTCTCAAGGCAATAAATTCAGCCCCACCGTCAACCCGGACCCATGGTCAGCGCCGTAATTTTGTGGACACCTGGTAGACTCCTGAAATTCTTCAATGGATGTCCAGGGCAGGTTTGCCCAGGATTTCCATACGCGGCCGGATGCCCAGGCCGGGTTCATTCGAGGCCGCCAGTCGGCCACCCTGACGCCGGGGTGCGCCGGAAGCAATGCTGACGGTTACATAGCTGTTGAAATCGGTTGAAGTAAAAAGCAATTCAGTCGGCGTACTGTGAGCTAAATGGGCAATCGCGGCGGTGACGATATCGCCGCCCCAGCTGTCCTCGATGGTCATCGCAATTCCCAGCGAGGCGCAAAGATCGCGGGCCTGGGCCGCTTTGGTCAACCCGCCGAATTTACTGATCTTGATGTTCACCAAATCCATCGCGTCATCGTTGTGCCCGCGCAGCAGCGTGCCAAGGCCGTCAATGGATTCGTCCAGAATAAACGGATGATTCGTACGACGGCGAATTGATAAACATTCTTCATAGGATAGGCACGGTTGCTCGATATAGACATCGGTTTCGTGCACCTGCCGGACAACTTTGGCGGCGTCGTGCATCAACCAGCCGGTATTGGCATCCGCCACCAGGATGTCGCCCGGCTGCATGACGGCCGCAACCGCCCTGATCCGCTGCACATCGGTATCCGGATCGCTCCCCACTTTGAGTTGGAACCGCCGGTACCCTTCGGTCCGATAACCGGCAACATTCTCGGCCATTTGTTCGGGCGTTTGCTGCGATATTGCCCGGTAGAGAATAAAATCAGCGCCATAGCGACCGCCCAGCAGGTTGCAGACCGGCTGCCCGGCCGCCTGTCCCGCAATATCCCAGCACGCCATGTCAAGGGCCGACTTGACGTAGGGGTGGCCCTTCAACACGCGATCCATAAGCCAATTTATCTTGCTCAGCTGGCAGGGATCCTCGCCGATCATCTCGGGAGCCAGCTTTGCCAGTCCTGTGCGCACGCCCTCGGCATAAGCCGGCAGATAAACCGGACCCAAGGGACAGACCTCACCATGCCCGGAGATATCGCTGTCGGTTTCGATTCGCACAACCGTACTGTCAAAAACCTCGACTGATTTACCACCCGACCACTTATAGCTGCCTTCGTGCAGTGGCAGGTCGACCTGGTAAGCCAATATACGCCGAATTTTCATGGATCACCTCCTGCTATAGGCCTTGGCGACTTGTTCCGGCCTGATCATTATGTTCATGAGAGCGGCGGCCTCCGGCTAAAGGACAGCCGGTCCGAACTTTGAAAAAGCGAATATCGAATATCGAATAATGAATGTCGAATGTCGAAGTAATGTATTCTGTCTATTTTATAAAAAGACCGAGCGAAGCGATTCCACCCTTCGACATTCTGCGGTTCGATATTCGATATTTTGCGGTTCGCTTTTAATGTTAATAAGAGCGCTGCCTCTCGCCAAAAAAACGGCCAGTCTGATCAATGAAAAGTAACTAAGGAACGTCCAACGTCGAACATCGAACGCCCAACATCGAACATCGAATAATGTATTCTGCCTGTCGTGAGCTTTTTTGCCGAACGGTCTATTTTTAAAAACGACTGAGCGAAGCGTTTCCATCATTCGTCATTATTCATTAGTCATTCCCTGACGTTTCACACAAGAAGAGAGGCCCGAAGCCTTACCGATATCATCAAAATCCATTACCAATCCATACTAAGGTCGTCAACCATTATTCATGTGAATCCCTATAAATCGGAATTTGCAATCCCATTTAACATGCGGTAAACTCCAGCCGTCAGGCATAGGTAATTCCTCCTGTCTGCCTTACGGGGGCTTTGCGGGGGAATTGCCTATATTGTCCCTAACGTTTCATTAATTCTTGCTATCTAGCTTGATCAAATTGCCTGAATTCGTTGATTTCTCCAATCAGATTCTGGATGCTTGATACTTGATGCTGGTTGTCTACAAATACACTTGCGGTGATTTCCAATAACATCCAGTATCCAGAAACCAGTCTCCAGGATCAGTCAATACTGGCAAAGGTCCCCATAACAGCAGATAAGTTAGAATTCAAAATTTTTATGCAACTATGGAGTTGTTTCTCACCGGATCGGCAGGACTTAGACGGATTTTCCGCCGAAGGTGGCGGTCTTGAATTAAAACGAGACAGTTCGGAAGAATAGGATTTGGGAAATGTCGAACATGAAAAAGATAGCGTTTGGATTTGTTGGCGGCCGGTTTATCTTGATCACCGCTCTGCTGGGCATCATTATTGGGACCGGCATCCCTGTCGATGCGGCGGAGAAGCTGGAACTGTATACCCTCGACAATCCGGCGCTCATCGACAAAGCGGGAACGCTGCTGGATGCCGTTGAACCGGTTTTGAAGGCTCAGGAGCGCGCCCTGCAACACGATGCCCGGCGTATCGAAGCGCTGGAAAAGAGGCTTGCGCGGATTGCACCGCTTGAGGCACTGCCGGTACTGCCCGACACCCCGACCCCGGAAGAACTCGAAAAACGCATCGAGGAAATAGAAAATCTACATCAAGCGCTGAAACGCAACATTCCGATTCTGGAAGAAAAAATGGCCCTTCTAAATCAGCAACGCAACCGGGTGTCTGAGAGTAGACAGGCACTTCAAGGTTGGCTTAATGGTATTGGCGTGCTCAAAAGTACCGTGTTGGAAATTCAGTGGCGACTCGAGGACGGCACCCTCACCTCCGGGCAGGTTCCCGGTAATTTGGCTGATCTCGGGGCTACCCGCAATCGTCAAATCCGCTATGAGCAAGGACTTGAAAGCTTGCAGGGGAGAAGTGATGCCATCCAGAATGAACTCGAGATTCTGAAGGCGGAGCAGGAGAAACTCGACCAGGCGATAACCGCCACGGAAGTGACGGCAAAGGAGCTGGCAGAACGCATCCAGCAGACTCAAAAGGCGATCGCCTTTGAAAAGCAACTCGGTCGGCAGTCGATAGAGCAGCTGGCATCCCTGTACCGGAATCTCATCGAGGAACATGAAGGAGACATCGGCACCTACTATTTGATCATCAATCGTTTCAACCAACTCTGGCAACAGGCGCAACAGCTGGCCGCGGACCTTGAAACCCGGAAACCCCCGCCGGTGAAAGAGATGAGCCTGGAGGCGCTCACCTATTACCCGGTAAAGGCCCAAGCTTACGCCAAAGCCCTCGAGGCTCGGGTGGCATTCCACGCTCAGGAAATCGGGGTGCTCGACGAAGTCAAAGCGCTTTATGAAAAAGCAATTCAACAGCGCAACGACATTGAAGTCAAAAACGGCGAGTTGGCCGATCAATTCACCCGGCTCCGGGCGATTGCAAAACTCCTTGACGAGCACCGGTCGGAAGCGGAAATCCCGGCCGGACTGCTTCCGCCGAATTTCACGCCCGAGGTGCTCGAACAAAACGCCCAGGAAGTGGTCTCTTTGACCTCGGAAGCCCTGGCGACGGCCGAGAAAGTCAAGTCTTCCCGACCCGCCATTGAAACGCGCCTCCAAACAGCCCGCACCGCCCATAAAGAGTTTATCGTCAAACAGGAGACCGTCAGGACGGCTTTGGTTTATGCGGAAAACCGCGAAAAGCAGAGAGATCTATTCCAGGACTTGAAGGGTGAGGAACTGATCGAAAAATTTAATGCGTCCAGTCAATCCCTGGCGCAGGCCCGAAAGAACCTCTCGGAAATGCGCGACCAGGTCGAACTGGCTGCTGACAAGGTCGCGGGCGCCGAGCTCAAGCTGCAATCCACCAAAGGGCCGCTGTTTGCAACGACTCAACAGGAAATGATGCCTCTCCTGGGAGAAATCCGGGCGCGGATTTATGGCCTGGCGGATATCAAGTTGCCGGAAAAGCAACAGGTGCCCGGGGTCGGCAGCGCGGCGGCCGCTCCCCTTCAAATTTTACAAAAGTGGGGGGATGAACCGGATCTGCCGCTGGGGGGGCTCGTCACAGAAATGCAAACCTACCTGGACCTGCTCTCCAGTCGCCTTCAGTTCATCGAGGAAAACCGGCAACAGGAGCAAACCCTTTTGAAGGTATGGCATGCGGAAAAAGTGGGCCTGGATGAGCTGATCGACACGTTGAACGACGCGCTGCTTTCCGCGCGGCAAATCCGGGAGGGGGCTATCGAAATCCAGAAGCGTGTAGGTCGGCGCCAGATCCGGCCCGATCAGGTTCCGCCCAACCTGGATCAGCTGATGGACCGCACGATCCTGGAACGCTTGCGTGAAGAGCTGGCGACACGCCGGCAGCGCAAGGGCCGGGTCGAAGAGCGTTTGGTTTTACTGGAAAAGCGGGTACAAGCGCAAAATCAGTTTCCCAAGCATTTCAATGAACTGTTCGGCGTCCTCGATTCCAAGATCCGCGTCCTTCAGGATCAGAATAAATATCTAGCAAGTTTTGCCGTGGCGTACGCGGATTGGTCGGAAACCGAGAAAAAGAACCTTACCCAGGAGGCTATTCGGCGGCTGACCGAAAGCCAGACCCAATTAGAATACCTGCTGAGCTTCTTTGCTTCCGAACGGGGCAAGGCCCTGACCGAGATCCAGCTCGAGTACTTTGCCGAAGTGATCAAGCTGGAGAAAAAACTCAAGAATCTTTCCCAGCAGCAGCAAGCGTTTGATCGCTTGTTGTCCCTTAGCGAAAAAGAAAGCCCCCTGATGGAGGAGATTCTGCCGCTGTTGCACGAAAAGCTGGCGGCCCTGGAGCTGGAGATACGCCGCTCGGAGGCGCACATCAGCATGCAATTAGACCCGCAGAAGGCGGCGGAGATCCAGCAGCAATGGAAAAAAGAGACCGGAAAGACCCTCTCAATTCCCACGCCTTTCGATGAAAAAAATAAAAAGGACGCGTTGGATGCGGCGATCGAAAGCCTCTTTGAAATCGAAGTGAAACGGGCTGCAATGAGAAAATGGATCGCCCTGTTTGAAAACCGTCACTCCCGGTTCGGCCTGCAGAGCGAAATGGGAATCTACCAGGGGGAAATCGGCGACATCAAAGCCCAGCACAAGACGCTTGAGCGTCAACTGAACGCCTATACCGGATTTCCGGCCCAGGAAATCCGGCAGATTCAGACCTTGGAAGGCGATCTCAGCGACCATGAGATGAAACAGCTCCGGCTCGGGGAGATCGGGATTACCCGGGCCGACCACTTCCAGGTCCAACAGAAGGCCGCCATCATGGCCGTAGGCAAATTTTTTGCCATCCTCTTGATCGCCTTTTTCCTGATTCGCACTATCGAAATTTTCCTCTGGCGCCGTTTGGAAAAGAAAGCCGGGCAGTCCATTCCCCATTTGGTGCGGGGCATGGTGGCCTTCATTATCTATACGGTCGCCTTTTTTATGATCGTGGCCTTCGTTTTCGGCAAAACCATAACCGGTCTCCTGGCCACTTCCGGTGTGCTCGCCATGGTCATCGGCCTCGCGATTCAGATGAATATCTCCAATATTTTCTCCGGCCTTGCCATCAACCTCGAGCGGCCCTTTAAAATCGGCGACATGGTAAAAATCGATGGGCATGTGGGTAAAGTGGAAAACATGAACTGGCGCACCACCCGGATCCGTTCCGTTTGGAATTGGTCCGTGACCATTCCCAACCACCAGGCTGCGGAGACGATTATTTTGAACTATTCCGGCCAGCATGCCTGGCAAGGCGGCTCAGTCTACCTGGAACCGGGGCAGGATCCCGCGGAAATTGAAAAGCTCTTGACTGAAATATTAGAGCGCTTCGACGCCATCAAAGAGCCCTGGGTCATGTACGCGGGATTCAACGACTGGGCGGCCGACTACTGGGTGTACTACCTGGTTCCTTATACCGAACGCAACAGTGTCAAAAACCAGGTACATAACGCCATCTGGCAGGAATTTAGCCAACGCGGTATTAAACCGATGCTGAAGAAATTTCATAATGTGTCGTAAATCGGCGGCGACATCTAATGTATTTCGTTCTATAACCCAAAAGAAGCTAATCCATCATAGGGCTTTAAATTTCTTAAATTTCGGAGTACTGGAGTGTTGGAGTACTGGAGTATTGGAGTACTGGAGTATTGGAGTATTGGAGTATTGGAGCATTGGAATATTGGCTGAGATTTGATGTCTTTCTATAGTTCCCCAGTACTCCACTACTCCAATACTCCAATACTCCAAGATCGAAACTTTTCAATAACTTCCTGCAATCTTACAATTGCCTATTTATTGGTTATAGGTCCGATTTATATTAGCGCTGTTTCATCAGATGGCTATCTCCGGAATTGCATCATTCGGAATGCTTCATCTTCTGCAATTTTCTCTCCACAAACCGGCTCTGGCTTCGGGCGCCGACACAGGTCAGGAGATGGCCGGCCTCCAGCTCCAGAATCTGCTCGAAACTCGAGTGCAGGCCCTGGTCAATCGCAATACGAGAAAGCCTGAGGGCCAGGGGTGATTTCTCGCCTATTTTGCGGGCCATGGCCAGCGCCTCGTCCAAAAGGTATTCGGCGGCAACCACCTTATTGACGAGCCCGATTCGCAGCGCTTCATGGGCATCGACAAAGTCACCGGTAAAGACCAGTTCCTTGGCTTTGCCCAGCCCGACGATCTGGGCCAGCAGTTTGGTTCCCGCGGTCGTGACCGTCAGCCCCACCTCGGTTTCCGGAAATCCGAATTGGGCCGTTTCAGCCGCTAACCTGATGTCACAGCTCATGGCGAACTCGCACCCGCCTCCCAGGGCATATCCCGGCACCGCCGCAATGAGCGGTTTTCCCAGCGCCAGGATAACGCGCTGGACTTCCTGAAGCCCGTTGGTTTCCGCCACCCATTGCGCAAAGGTTTTACCGGCAGATGTTTCCTTGAGGTCCTCGCCGGCACAAAAAGCCCGACCGGCACCCGTCAGGATAACCGCGACCACCTCCTGATCGTCGCGGGCGTTCTCCAGCTGGGCGATAAGGCCCTGGAGCAGATCTCCGGTAATCGCGTTGAGCCGCTGGGGCCGGTTCAGGGTGATGATCGCCACATTCTCACGTTTTTCAAATAAGACCGTTGAATTCGTCATTGCTTCCTCCGGATAAGCACAGGGGTCCGAGGTTACGGGTTCGGGGTTCAGGGTTCGTGATTATATCATTGCAATCGAGTGTAAACCAATTGAGAGTGATCAGTTATTAGTTATTAGTTATTAGTTATTGGTTAGTTAGTGGTTAGTGGTTTGAAAGGAATCAGATCGATTTTTATATGTCACTTAAGAGCACGGCCTCCGGCTGAAGAACAGCCGGCCTGATCGGAAAAGAAACTTCAAAAAGCAAATTTTAGATTTTGGAACGCGGATTTTGGATTTAAGGAATTCTATCTATTTTAAATTGATTGAGCGAAGCGATTCCACCATTAGTCAATTGTCATTAGTCATTAGTCATTTTATGTAGTTTCACACGAGCGTTGCCTCTGGCCAAAAGAACGGCCAGTCTGATCAATAAAAGAAACTTCGAAAAAGCGAATATCGAATATCGAACAAGGAATCATGATTTTCGAAGTAAGGTATTCTATCGATTTAATTCTAACTAAAATAGTCAGAGCGAAGCGAATCCATCATTCGTCATTCGACATTCGACATTCGACATTCCAATGTAGTTTCACACGATATAAGATATTTGATGCTCAACAATTTCCAAAATCCATTTCTAATAACCATTAACCAATAACGATTAACCTTGCTGTCCAGATTCATGCAACCTGCGCAATTCGCTTCTGAGGATTTTGCCGGTCGACGTCCTTGGCATCTTGTCGACAAAAGCGATTTGCCGCGGGTAGGCATGGGCTTCGAGCCTGTTTTTGACATGATCTTTAAGAGCCTGTTCAAGCGACGGGTCGGTCACCACCCCCGACCGGGGCAGGACAAAGGCCTTGACGATTTCGCCGCGCACCGCATCGTCAACCCCGATGACCCCGACCAGCGCCACCGCCGGATGCTTCATCAGACAATCCTCGACTTCGCCCGGTCCGATTCTAAAACCGCCGCTTTTGATAATGTCATCCTGCCGGCCGCTGAACCAGAAATTGCCGTCTTTATCTTTGCGGCCGTAATCACCGGTGCGCAGCCAGTCCCCGATGAATTTATCCCGGGTGGCAGTGGGATTTTGCCAGTATTCCAGAAACATCACCGGGTCAGGCGCTTTGACGGCAATCTCCCCCAGTTCACCGGTATCGGCGATTCGGCCCTCGCCGTTGATTATCTCAACCACATGCCCCGGTACGGCACGGCCGATGGCTCCCGGAACGATCGGCATAATAGCCGAACAATAGCCGACGACCAGGTCGCATTCCGTCTGCCCGTACTGTTCGTTGATGTCGACCCCGAACTGTTCCCGGGTCCATTCACACAATTCCTGGCCCAGGGTTTCGCCGCCGGCGGTAATCGATCTCAACCGAATGTCGAAGTGTTCACGCGGGTCCTTAACCGCATGCATCATCATCCGCAGCACCGTGGGTACCGCCATGAGATTCCTGACGCCGTATTTCGCCATCATATAAAATGCTTCTTCCGGATCGAATTTACGGGGCCGATAAGCCAGCAAGGGGCGGCCGTGATGCAGGGTCGGAAACAGCGCGTCGTAGGAGCCGCCGATATAAGCCCAATCCAGCGGTGTCCACATCAGATCGCCCGCCTGGGGGAATAGGTTGTGATAAAATTCGAAACCCGGTAGAATACCGAGCAGCAGGCGGTGTCCGTGCAGCGTTCCTTTGGGCTGGCCGGTGGTGCCCGAGGTATAGATGATCAACGCCGGGTCGTCGGGCCGGGTGTTGACGGGGGTAAAATCACGAGTGGCCCTGGCGATGGAGGACCAGAAATCCATCACCTGATCATCCCGGCCGCCGTCCACGACCATTACCAGTTCGAGATGCGGCAGGTATTCAATTACTTCATGAATTTTGGCAACATTGTCTTTGTCGGTAATCACCGCCCGGGCCTGGCTGTCTGCCAGACGGTATTCGATGGCTTCCGGACCAAAGAGGGTCAGCAGCTGCACGGCGATGCCCCCGAGCTTGTAAACCGCCAGGTGAGAGATCAGGGTTTCAGGACGCTGGGACAGCAGGATGCCAACCCGGTCGGAGCGGCGGATGTCATGCGCCGTCAGGGTGTGGGCCAGCTGGTTGGAAAAGTTGCGCAGGGATCGGTAAGTATACTCTTGCTCCCGGCCCTGGGGGTCGACATAAATAAGCGCCAATCGTCGTTTGTCGCCGGCCCACTTGTCGCAGACATCGACACCGATGTTGTAAAACTCCGGCATGTCCCATTTGAAATTGCGGCAAACGTCGTCATAGGTCCTCCCGCTGAGCATTAATTCCTCCTCCTTAACCGTTCTGCAGGATAATCACCAATTTATTCCATTGTCGAAAACCTGGTCCTCCCTCCGGGCTGTAGGCCCTACCCTCCGGGCCGGAAGCTGGGCCAGGTAAATGACAATCGGCTATGCAATCCGTTCAAGTTTTTTATGGTTTCAGGTTTCAGGTGTCAGGTGTCAGGTGTCAGTAAAAAACCAATCCCCTGGCCCAGACCGAACTATTCATGAATCCGGAAAATGAGACATTATTGGGAACATTTGCAGAGACCTTCAAAAACCAGTCAAATCGCACAAGGGCGGGCAGAGTTCTGAATCCGTAATGGGTTGAGGCTGTAAGTCACCAGCGGTGAAATAAAAATCAAATCATGAGCGATTTCCATCCAGCGGGTCGACATCGGTTGCTGACACCTGACACCCGACACCTGAAACCTGAACACTGCTGGTAAAAGTCGCGAACTTCATTACCCCTCCGGAGTGGCTCAAAGGCGGCTCCTCTGGACTCGGATTCTTTATTCATCAGAAGTCTTTCATGTTCGGCCCGGATGTTCCCTATCGATAGCGTCCAAAGCAACGGCGGTCAAGTGTTAACTTTCTGCAGGTCTGACCTTACCCATGGTTCAGTTTCGTCGTCAAGAAATCGCTCTGGATCGCAGACAATTCGGCTGATCGGATTAAGGATTTTACGATGTGGCTCTGCCAGATCAAACAGTTAATCAAACTTTCCCTCCTATGCTTTAAAAACCCAATGCTATCTTGACACAAAAATCGGCCTCATGCCTAAATATCTTTATCATGGATCATATACTGATGCAGGGTTAAAAGGACTAATGAAAGATGGCGGTACGAAGCGTATGGAGATAACCAGAAAGGCAATTGAGTCATTGGGCGGCAAGATGGAAGCCTATTATTTTGCATTTGGAAGCAACGATTTCTTTCTCATTGCCGAGGCACCCGATAATGTAAACGCCGTTACCGGCTCTCTGGTGGCCAACGCCAGCGGCACGGTAAACGTCAGCATCACGCCGTTGATTACCCCGGAGGAAGTCGATCAGGCAGTTAAACAAACGATGGATTGGAGCCCCCCCGGGCAATGACGCCCCAAATGACGCTAATGAGATTATTGTGGACGATGGCCGGCTGATTTCAGGCTCTTAAGCCGGAATATATTATTTAACGTACGTGGCGCCGATGTATGCAAAACTTCAAAACCTGGAAACGTATATGAGATTCCATATAATCAAACCATGAATTGATTGTGAAGATTTGACACCGAAATTTTAGTTTGTCCGCACTATTCAAGGTTTGACATCATCTTTACTTGCAAAACGAGCCCGCGATTTTCTATCGCAGGCTCGTTTTTTTATTTCGAAAAGATTGGTGTTTATATCCGGAATCTATTCCTTGAAGCAGCAAATGGGCTGCTTTTTTATAAAAGCCACTTTGTCATTCAGAAATCTGGATTTGTACCCGGCATTTGTAAGGGTTGAGTAAGCCATCTGCGCCCGCATGCCGGTGCCGCAATGCACGATTATTTCTTTGCCCTTTGACAATTGATCGAGATTGCTCTGCAGATCGTCCAGGGGAATGTTGACCGCCCAATCGATTTGACCTTCAGCGGCTTCATCCGCCGTGCGGACGTCCAGTATGACCTTGTCTTCAGGCTGGCCGTTGACGATATTCATGAATTCGTCGCCGACAATTTCACCGGGACCCGGTTTGGGGAGATAAACGATTTTGGTGCGGATTTTTTCTCGCTTGCCTAAATACTTGATCTATAGAGTGGACGCATAAACGTAAAAATTCTCATTATATCAGCATGATAAGATAAAATACTACTTGACTTTTTTTGATATAAGTACTACTAAAATCACTCCTTTTATAGGCCTAGTTCCCTAAAACT
>Ga0209339_1000863_pt1 | contig 11892 bp, 6 predicted proteins | sample OlaalgELextract3_FD_187376 | JGI IMG/M metagenome (GOLD analysis project Ga0209339, IMG submission 187376) | Olavius algarvensis symbiont microbial communities from Tuscany, Italy - Type A ELBA extract 3 (SPAdes) (version 2) | ecosystem: Host-associated > Annelida > Digestive system >... | reverse complement strand
AAGACATATCCTCAAACTTTTCACTCCGCCACGCATTCTAGCTTTTCTACACCAAACGGTATGGCAATATTCCAACGAGGACTCCCTCCTAACGGGGGCGTCCAATGCAAGGGGGTATGAAAAAAATCGTGATTTTGGACCGATATCTCGCTTTATCTCCGAAATAATGAAGAGCCATATTTATTATGGAAGGCGAATAGCAAACCATACCCAAGCTTTCAAATGATACCAGTTTCAATGACACTGAGTGACCTCTAACCCATATTTCAAGGTCACGCCATTATTTAACGCTGAATATCTCAGAAACGTTACGAGATACATAGTTACAACCATAAACTAATATGGCCAACATGCCAACATACATAGATTACAGTGTGCACAAAACTCGTTGTCTAGTGTCGTACTCTCTGGCCGTCATCACGAACACTTGTCAGCTAGCACGCGGCTTTCTAATCTACACTGGCTCCCAGTCCGCAAGCGTAGTGATTTCAAGCTGGCCTTAACTACCTACAAGATTCTATCCACACACCAACCTGCTTATCTACGTTCACTTCTGTTTCCTTATGAGCCCACGCGAGCCCTGCGCTCATCCAGTCAGCAGCTGCTCAATGTTCCAACTGTAACAACTGACTTTGGTAGGCGTACCTTCAGCTACTGTGCCCCCAAGATTTGGAATGAAATCCCAGCCGCCATAAGAAATGCTCCAACTGTGCAAACTTTCAAATACCGGCTCAAAACCCAAATGTTTAGTCTTATGAACCATCCTTAAACATAACCCAACATGGCGACTGCCCGCGCCTCAAATTCGGTCATATACTCCGACATTGCGTGCGTTATAAGTCTACGCATTACTATTATTATTATGGACTTAACGCCCAAGGTCATTTTGAATGACCTTGAGTCACTTAGCGATATGGCACGAAGCATCGCGCGGTCTCTGCGACAACAGCTGTGCTTCTTGTTAGTTATTATACAGTTACTGTCAGTTACTGCAGCAGAATACTGCATTAATCAATTTAGCTGCCGTTATTCAAAATATTCTCGTTGTACAATGTGTCCCAAAAATAAGACTCGCGCGTAATCTTGAATATTTTGTACAGTTGAGGTTCGTCTATTGCAATGAAATTTAGCACGTGATATCCTGATGACCTTAGCTATTAAACGCATACATAGTCTGCCACCTCGCCTTAGTTATGTTTTTACTGACATTTACACAAAAACCGAAACGCGACATTGACGAGATGAAGCAGATGCTCATTGATATTTGGGACCATATTTCTCGGGGCATCATCGACGAAGCCAGTGGCAAACATGGCTGCATGCATGTGTAAAGGCAGAGGGACGTCACTTCGAACACCTACTGTGATCGCCACACAGCCGGCTCAGAGTCACTTCAATTCACCCAAAACTAGTTCTTTTCAGAGCCACTCACACTACTGAGAGGAAGACAACATATAACTTTTCCGTTTTTTATGTATGCCAGGTACTGTATAGAAGCATAACTAAGGCGAGATGGCAAAGTATGTATGCGTTTAACAACTTAGGTCATTGGGGGTATCACATGTTAAATTTCATTGCAATGGACTTACAAACGCGATCTCATTTTTCGGACATAGTTGTCGGTATATAATATGCCAAATGTGCATAAAAATAAAATGGAAAAGATTCCCGCTGTACACCGCCATGCCGCTCGTTTTCATTATTGCACTCATGGGTAGACCACTGGACGGACAACAACGGACAATTTGCTACGGACGGGCGGACACCAATGCATCTCTGGCCGTTAAGGCGGGCCAGCAGTAACACTGGTACAGCCCACGATATAGTAATGGCACAGCGTAATCCACTGGTCCGTTTATAGGTCGTTTACAGCGAAAATCACTAGTAAAGCCGCTCAAAATATGTCCGTCCGTCCGGTGTCAAGGTTCCGAGACCGTCGGGCCAACGTCGACGAAAATTGGCACATGTATTCTACGGGTCTGGGGGCACAACTTCGACCTTGAGTCATCGGCCGTTACACGACTTCGAGGAAGCAGAATTTTGGAAATTTCGGCTCCTGCTCCGCGCGGGCAATCCCCAACTTAGCCCAGTCGGGCGAGATGACCCACGCCTAGCGGGGTGACAACGTACAGTTGCACGGTCCATGGCAGTAGTTGATATAGTAGCCATGAGGGTGTTTCACGAACGTCCAGTTGATACGCGCGAAGTCGATGTAGAGTCGATGAAGACAACAGCCAGATCGCGGGCACGTCGAGTCGAGCGTTCGACGTCGACGTCGTCGACGCGACTCTACCGTCCCGACGACCAACACCGGGCGGCGATCAGCTCCACCGACCTCGGTCGGCCGTCCTCGGGCCAGCACGCACCCGCCGCGGCACTCGACGGCTAACCGTAGACTGCCCGGCCGCCGGCGTCTGGATCGTTCGACGTGGTTGAGGACGGCGTTGTGGATGTTAATGCGTATCCAGCAGCCAGACCGACGTGTGATGTTCATCAACGCTAAAATCCTGCTTCTATATGATCTACGAGACCCGTAGTTTCCACGTCCAGTCGTCCCACCGTCTGCTTGCTGTAATGACGCGACAATCTGCCTCACCGTTATCGTCTGGTTACGGCCGCCGATAAGCGAGTTGGAGAAGTGATGTCCGATGACGTCACGAGTTTTGTAGAGCCACAGATGTGCTGACGTCACGTCTAGATGGGCGCCAATGCCAGTCAACCGGAACTGGTAACAGTCTACGCCGACTCGCTGCTGGCACTGATTCACTGTCAACAGTAACAATTCAATTCCGTCTAAACCTTCTAGAAATCATTCGTTTGTCACTTTAGCGACGTTTATAAAAACGTGTTAACCCTTTGGAGCCCAGAGGCAAAATAGTGCCACGTCAAATAATATGAAGTTGGTAGACTGGCCGTTGATGGGTGGGCAGTTAGGCCTACAATTTGGTACAGCGAGGAGGGGACTGGGCGGGCCTCAGCCCGCCCAAACCTCTTCTCGCTGTACCATTATAACAGCCCACCCAGCGGCCATATACCAATCACCGTTGCTGTGCGGTTTTAATAATAATAATATATAATAATATAATATCCAAGACAATGTTTATGGTGCTGTCATCATGGCAGAGTCATTGCGAGAGTTCACTCGGTTCATTTGATGACTGTAGAACTAGAACGGCGCCAATTATTAAGCGGCCGCCGACCCAAGACCAAGCCAGACGACTTAGGCTGTGAGTCCGCCTGTTAATGTGGGTATTAAACGGTTAATGAACTTTAATCGATAATCGATAATCTAGAATTTAATTTGAAACAATCTGGAGGGGGCTTAAAAATCGTAGCACTTTTGGCAATTTGGGGCAAAAAGGTCGAGCGCCTGCACTCCATGGGGCCGTGCCCGTACATGTAAGGACTTTCGTCCGACTCCGATCGTCAAATTTCACTGGGGGTTCTCGGTTTCGTTTTTTGGCCCCAAAAATTCATTTTCAAACGGATTTGAACCAAACTTAGGCCTACCCAGCGCATATAAGACATTTTGCGCACAAATTGTGACTTTTGGCAAGTGGGAATTCCCCTAACTCGTACGTGGGACCGACTCCGAGCACGCTGAGTGTGTAACGTAAATAAATGGATGTCGAGACACTGCTAGCACGAACTGTGCCTGCCTACGTGTCGTACGAAGCGGAGTCGTTACGACTTGGAGTTTTTGTCGCTTTTACTGTGCGAACAATTGCGACGAGGCGATTTACTGCGACATCTGCGCATTCTCAGCTGGTTTTTATGTTCTCTGCGCAAAACCAACAAATCGCGTCGATCGTATCTTCACTGACGCTGTATTTTGTACCGTCGTTTATCGGACTCTCAATTCGCACGCGTAAACTTTATTATCGCCCATTAAACGTCAAGAAAAGCTGGTCTTCTTTCGCCAACGTACAGGATGTTTCAAAAATGGTAGCCCGACGCCCGCTAAAACTTTCTGGAATATTTTCACTTCGGTTAAGTCTTTTGCGTGAAATTTTGCAAATTTGTTGGCAATTCATATCCATGTATATTTACCAATTTTAGTAGATTTATCTTAATATTTCAGCAAATGGTGTTAATTTTTCCAAGAGTACCCACTAGTTTTCACCCTTTCAAGTTTTAAGTATTCACCCAGAAAATGAAAATGCAGTGTACCAGCTTTTCGGAAATGACGTCATTTTTTTCGTCGTCGCGTGTCTGATAATTGCATACAATTAATAACTGTCTGATATTTTACCAGAATGTTGCTGCATTCTGATTCTCCCGAGACTACCCGCTACGGCCTTGGCCTTGAACGACCCCTAACCCATATTTCAAGTTCACGCCAATATTCGACGCAGAATATGTCAGTAACGGTATAGTATAGGTCTACAATAAATAACTAGTAAATGTCACGAATAACCTTTAATGATCATGAGTGACTTAGCAAAATTTTAACGACATTGAGCGGCTTCTCAGCGACAGCTGAGCTTCTTGTATTAATTTATATGGTTACTCTGACAGCTGCATGATATAGCTAGGAACTGACACAGTAACAGTCCCCTCTCGGCTGCACAGACAGAGCGCATTTGGACAGTCGCAAAACTCCCAAAATCGAATGGCGCAAAATTTTATGGCAATTAAAGACGGACAAAAAATAACGGTGCAAAAGTTTTTAACGGCTAAAAATTTACAACGTCCATTAATGGTCAGATTCGTAGCTTTAACGTGATTGATCATTGATGGTGTTGACGTACACTGCTGTCCGAAGACGATGATCTGTTTCGATCTTGGCGGCGGTGCTGGTGGACCAAGTTCGTCGTAGTCGAAATCATCTCCATCGTCATCGTTATCATAATCATCGTCATCCTCAGAATCACTATCATCATCGTGGTAGTAGTCGTTCTGTTGTTGGCTGGAAGAAGCCACGTCGTCTGACATGGCCGTGGAGTAGTCCACGTCGTCGTCGGGGAACACTCCATCTTCGGTGACGTCATTGCCGGGATTCCCCGCACCGGTGGAGAGGAGAGGCCGTGGGAGTGAGTAGACGCTAGGAAGGCGTCTTCCGGTCACGTTGGGTGGAGCGGCCAGTCCGAGCTTGCGCAGCAGTTCACGCTTGATGCGTTCGACGTGCAGTCGAATGACGTCGGCCTGTGGCAGACGATGTAGGACCTCCTGCGTCGGACATCTAGGGCAGATTGCACCACGCCCGGCCGGACTCCACGGGTTCTCCGTGACGTCACCGTCTCTGACGTCATCGGCGACGTCATTGTTGATGTAACGAGCGAATACGACGAAGAGGAAAAAGCAGCGCACGGCTACGACTGACAATATCGGCATGCTGACGACCGGCGGACGATTCGAACGTAATTAGTCTGGTCTGAGACTCTGCCACTCGCCGAAGTCTTTGCGCGACACGCATCGCGCGTGGGCGTAAACATGCCCTGAAATCTGGGGACCATAATACTCAGCCGTATGATCAACGCAATTCGAGTCAAAAACAACGGAAGTATAGTCCGAGGTTTGCCACTGTTGCGTTTCTAAGGGTTTTAAGGGTTCGCAAATTTAATAAACTGTTTAGTGATTTTTGTTTTGTAAAATTGTCCTTCGCTATGCAGCGAAGGACAATTTTACAAAACAAAAATCACTAAACAGCTTATTAAATTTTCACATTTATGGCGCAGAAATCGAGCACGATGACGTCATACTCAGATTTAAGAGATGCACTGTGTAATATTTTAAATGGGCCTACTAGACCGTCAGGACTAATTTCTTGTCAATGAAGTTGTCTAAGGAAATGTTATGATTTCAGCATTCACCATATTTAGGTAGAGGACACCACACCGTAACTCAATGTGAACCCCCACCTTTCCCCTCTTTTGGGCATAATTTCCAGTGTCCATTATAAGTTGACGGACTATGTTGCTGATGGCGTAGTGATATATGCTTCGCCGCCATGTTGTTATATGTGTTTCCGGTGTCCGTGTCCGTAGTTTTGTTTTGTTGTTTTGACATTTAATTCGGTAATTGTCTAAAAGTGTGATGTAAACGGATCCGTTTGATGTTTTTTGCTGCTTTTTTTGTTGGTAATGATGGCTGGTCGCTGTAGCGGCGATGTTTGTTTGATATGCAGCAGCCCGTTTAGCACTGGCAACAAGGCTGTAGGCGTTACTGCCGGTCAGAAGTCATTGCTTACCAGTAGTGTTGAGCGTGGGGATTCAGAATTATGCGATTTTCTTAATTCTAGTCCTGCTGTTGTGTATGTACATGAAAATTGTCGTCGGAAATACGTAAAGCCACTGAGTGAGCTTGAAAAAGCTCGCAAACGCACAGCTGATGCAGATGCTGAACTAGGCAGTCACAAACTGACTCGCGCGTACACTGAAGCAGGTTGTTTTAGTGCCCCTGGTGGCTTTCAATGGAGAGAGCATTGTGTACTGTGTGGGCAAAAGGCAGTAATTGACCTCAAACACCCAAACAGGAAAGTGGTGCATCGCGTAAGAACTGTCGAGATAAAAGAGACATTACTGCATGCTTGTATGCTCCGAAATGATGACTGGAGTCATGTGGTAGAAGGGCGTTTGCATACAGTAGCAGATTTGCATGCTGCAGATGCAGTATATCACCACAACTGTTATACGGCATTTACGCATGGAGGATGTGCACCTGAGGCCAGAAAGAGCCATGGGGGTAGATCGGCCGATTGTGGTAAAATGAACATATTTGATGCAATGTGTGAAGCGCTGTTAGAAAACGGCGACGGTGAACTGTACACATTGGACGAGTTGCTGAACTATATGACTAGTTTGACAGATGATCCCACTCAAGTGTACAGTTCAGTTCAGTTGCAACAGTTGTTGCGTGAACGATATGGTAATAATCTATTTATAGCAGACAAGTATGGTCGGAGAAATGTGGTTTGCTTTGTGAATGAGGCTAAACGAGTAATTAATGATAAATGGTATGCAGAACGTGAACATGACATGACAAAAGAGTGTGAACGTGTGGTTCAGACAGCTGCAAAACTCATAAAAGCCAGTATTCGTGAAACACTCTTTAACACAGATGATTACCCGTTAACCTGTACCATGCGTAACAGAGAACTAGCCAAGGAGTGGGTGCCGCCACTGTTACAGTTGTTCTTGCAGACTCTGATATGTGATGAGGTTAAGCAGATTGCTTTAGGACACTGTATAGTTCAGGGTTCCCGACCTAGATCTGCTGTTTCACCAGTGATGTTCGGTGTTGGGGTGTCACTTGATTACCAAACTGGCAAACCTGCTGTAGTGCAGTTGCTGTCACGCCTCGGACTGTCAGTGTCACCTGATGAGGTAAACCGGTTTAAGCAGTCAGTGACACAGTCAGCTGATGGAAATTTGCCTGACGGTGGGACTGATGTGTTCACACAATGGTCTGCAGATAATGTCGACCATAACATCATCACCCTTGATGGTCAGGGAACTTTTCATGGGATGGGGCTGATTTCGATGTCAGTGCGTAACAGTGTTGCAGATGTTGTCCCATATGGTGGTTTTTCTGACAAGCCGATAAAGCGATTGCCAAGAGTGTCAGTTGACAAGATTGTGCATGGACGCACTATACCCATGCATTGGTATGTAGTACCAAATGAACCACCACTGTCAAAGCTGATGTTTAAACCTGTCAGGGAGTTGCAGTATCCCTATACATTACCGCAATCAATATATCTTGATGTGCTCTGGCATGCAGGCTGGTTTTTTAGGGGTGTAGATGACCCGAGGCCTAACTGGTCAGGGTTTATGCAAGATGTTGTTGTTGGTGAGCATCTGCCGCCTGCTGATATACGTATATTACCGATTATTGATGTCAATCCAGGTGATAGGTCATGCATGCTTTCCACATTACTGTTTATCCAGGACCAGGCCAAGAAGCTCGACATTGACACTCCATGCGTGACATTTGACCAGCCGTTGTGGTTAAAGGCGGTTGAGATCATAACTTCCCAGTCACTGAATATTGTATGTCGTCTGGGAGTGTTCCATCTCATCATGAGTTTTCTTGGCAGTATCGGTAAAGTTATGGCTGGTTCTGGTCTTGCGCAAGCACTGGAAACATGTTATGGCCCCAATGCTGTGGTCCACATGCTGACTGGTAAGGCAGTAGATCGAGCTCTTCGTGGGCATTATTTGGTCGAATCTGCACTGTATAGTCTGTTGTTGCATTCACTGTTGCTTGAGCAAGAGGCAACTGATCAGGACATGCAGGCTTTACGGTCATTGTATGACTATACTTGTGAAAACAAGTTTAATGTGACCAGTGTGGTTATTGATGAGTGCCTAGTGAAGCTAAAGGCCTCACTGAACACGTTCACAGATGTTCTTGCATCGCAGTCGCGCACTGCAAAGCTCTGGGTTCAATACCTCTCATACATTCAAACTGTCAAGACATTGATACGTGCTGAGAGGACAGGTGATTGGAATTTACACTTGGTTACTGTGCAGCAAATGCTGAATTTGTTTGCTGCCACTGGGCACAATAACTATGCAAAATGTGGCAGATTGTATCTCCAGATGATGCTTGATCTTCCTGAAAAACATTCAGGCTTACATATGAAACTTTCTTGTGGTCATCACAGTGTTCGAAGGTCAGACCGCTTATGGTCTGGCCTGTCAACGGACCTGTTGATTGAGCAGGTTATGATGAAAACAATCAAAGGCCAAGGCGGTTTGACGCATGGAAGAGGTATGACGGAAGGTGTGCGTTGTCTGTGGGTACACAGCCTCCATGAGTGTGCTAGTGTGCATGCTGCAATTAATGACCTTGTTGGTATTGATCTCTCTGCTGGTTCTGACTATCATGACGACCTGGGAAAAAGTCGCCGGTCTAGAGATTTTCAGGATTTGAACAAAATACTGGAGTTCTTTGCCATCAACAATCCATTTGAGGTGCAAGATGGCAGACTGCACAATATTGCAACCGGGCTTGTTGCCAGTGATACTGATGGTATCAACTGTGACAGTGCAGATGATGTTGGCTTGCAGATTATGCAGAGTATGGATGGTAAAGCCTTCACAGATGTTGTTTTACGTAGGACACAGCAGGTTGTGACTATGTCACGCTTAAACATGAGGGTCAAGATCAACGGCACTGACACTGCTATAGACCCTCATATTCTGTTTACCAGACTGGTATTGATAATGCAGACATGTGGTGACATTGAACGGTGTTTTGAATACGAGTTGACACCCATGCCCACAGCGTTGTACAAGGATGGCAGGTTGCGTAAAACTGACAAGTCACAGCTTACAAAGGAGTTGATGAAAGATGTACACAGCTCCACAGACATTGCCTTTCATGGTGTGCATGTTATTGATGGTGGCTATTTGCTGCACAGGGTCAAGTGGAACGCCAGTAATACGTACCAGCAAGTCTGTGAGCAGTATGGTGATTTTGTGAAAGCTCATTATGGGAATAACTGCATTGTTGTGTTTGATGGATATGGTAATTGTCCTTCAATAAAGGATCATGAGCACAGCAGGCGGGCTGTAGGTCGTGCCCCTGATTGCACTGTTGAACCAAACAAGGTTGCCTACAGGAATCCCAGCACATTTCTCCTGAACATGCAAAACAAGCAGTGCTTTGTTCACATGTTGAAGGAGCACCTGGAAACTCAGTGTGGCCATGTTGTTTATCAAGCACGAGACGATGCCGACACTGTAGTGGTGCAACATGCTTTAAGCGTTGCAAGCAGTGGCCTTCCTGTAAAGGTGGTTGCAAATGACACAGATATTGTGGTGTGTTTGGTTCATCATTACAAGCCTACTATGGCCGATATATTTGTGGTGTCAGAAAGTGCTCGTGTACGCAGTGCTCGCTCAACTGTCATACCTGTTCATTCAATTGTGGCAAAAATTGGCAAAACAGCAGCAGAGCAGTTATTAGCTGTTCATTCGATTAGTGGTTGCGACACTACGTCGGCACTATTTGGACACAGCAAGGGCAGTGTGTATAAGAAAGTTGTCAGTTGTTCTGACACACTGCCTCTGACTCGTATCCTGAGTTCATCCAGTTCTAGTCAGGAGGATGTAGTTGATGCAGGACTGAGGTTGATGACTTTAATATATGATGGACATGGTCAGAAACTGAACCATTTGCGGTTCTTAACTTACAACCGTCTTTTGTCCACCCGAAGACCAACTCCTGAGCGCCTACCTCCCACAGAACGGGCTGCCAAGTTCCATCTTTTACGTGCCCATTTGCAAATTGTGGTGTGGGAAATGCTGAACACAGATTGCTTGCAAGCAGTTGATTGGGGTTGGATGCTGAAAGATGGTGCCTACGTGCCAATTGATACTGACTTGCCACCTGGTCCACAAGAGTTGATGAAGGTAATCCATTGCCAGTGTAACCCATCAGCCGACAATGCATGTGGCTCTCAAAGATGCACATGTCGTAGACATGGCATTCCATGTCTTGCTGGTTGTTTGCATTGTTTTGGTGAGAAATGCACCAACTGTGGTCATCAGAGGCCATTAGAGCCAGACATAAATGTTAACTGTAATGATGAAGATACCTGTAGTGAGCTGTGCGATGATGACGGCTTGAATGCTGTAAGTGAATTGTATGAAGACGTTTGGCTTGACGAGGAAGTTGTTGAAACAACTTGATCAACAACTGGATCACGTCACCCTGTTCTTTATGTTCTTTGGACTTTATGTGACTTGTGTTCTTTGTCTCTCCTGTACACTGTGGTCATTGTATCTAGTCTGCCTTTGTCAGTGCATCTTTACAACAGCTGAATCACTTTTCTGTTCATATTTAAATGTCATATGCACTTGCTGCTAGTCATGACACTTGCTTCTAGTCATGACAGCTCTCATGTGGTTTGCTGCACTTGCTGCTAGTCATGACACTTGCTTCTAGTCATGACAGCTCTCATGTGGTTTGCTGCACTTGCTTCTAGTCATGACACTTGCTTCTAGTCATGACAGCTCTCATGTGGTTTGCTGGTAATTGTACATATGTTGTAGTTGTATCATGTGACTGCAAGTGGTTACCAGGTAGGTGTTAACCTGCCAAAGCATGAGTAAGCCTCATAATCTGTACTGTCTGTGAACACTGCTGGTAGTCATTGTGATACAAATGTTCTTATTTGCCTATAAAAAACAAAGGGGAAAACCAAAAAATAACAAAATTAAAAAAAAACAAAAAAAAATTAAAATTAAAAAAAACAAAAAAAACTGTTAACTCCGCCACTGCACTATCAGTCAGTGCCGGTCGCAAGCCCGGAAATAAGGAGGAGCGGCAGTTCAACTCTGATTTAGTTTATTTAGATAATCTCTAATGGCCTGATTGCTGATGCCTTTCTGTACTACTTATGGCATTGCCTTTGTTTTTCTTATTACAAAGCCAGTGCTCTCTACACAGTCTACTTAATACACAGCACACTTGCCTTGTTCAGCGTCTGATTGTGGGCGGAATGATTTTTTTGTGGTTTTTGGTGTTTTCTGGGCCACCTTATTTATCTACTTGTAGTGGCAAATGGGATTCATTTTTTGGCAATGTCTACCTGACCTTTTTCACATGAGCTACCAAGTGTTAATCTTTAAATTTGCATCTAATTGTGGGCGGAATAATTTTTTTTGTGGTTTTCCGTGTTTTCTGGGCCACCTTTTTTTGCCCACTTGTACCGGCAGGTGGGGATTCATTTTTTTCAATGTATACCTGACCTTTTGCAAATTAGCTACTAAGCATTAATCATTGAATTTGTTTTGGGTTGTTTTGCAGGTCTGGCTGTCTATACGGCAAAATCTGGGGCCCGTTAAGTTAGTCAGCGATTCACTGCATCGCTGTACTGCAGCGAGTCATTATAAACAACATGGCGGCGGAAGGCGAGATTGGATGGCTTACGGTCTGTGT
>Ga0209339_1000862_pt1 | contig 11896 bp, 12 predicted proteins | sample OlaalgELextract3_FD_187376 | JGI IMG/M metagenome (GOLD analysis project Ga0209339, IMG submission 187376) | Olavius algarvensis symbiont microbial communities from Tuscany, Italy - Type A ELBA extract 3 (SPAdes) (version 2) | ecosystem: Host-associated > Annelida > Digestive system >... | reverse complement strand
CCAGGTCACATGCGACTCCCACACCGACTTCAAGGTCAAAAGGTCAAAAGTCAAGGTCACGGGGGCGGGGGCATATTGTGGCGGCCACCTAGCCGCACAGCTTGTTCATTCTGTTGTACTGTAGCTATTTGTATTATCGACTGAGCATTGCAGTTGGTGTCACTTGTGACATACAAACATTATTGTAATTTTTGTGCATGTAGATTGCCGTTGCCAAACAATGTTTGCTGCGAGTTAGTTGGACTTTTTGAATAACGAGACAACTTATTTCTAGTACACTTTATCCAATATCTCTGCTCGAATTGCTAACTGTTACTGCCCTTAGTTATCATTATATGATGGAGGCTATGGAATATGCTGGAGCAGCAGCCGCTGTTGCCGCACCTGAATTGGTGCAGCAGACCGCCGGTGATCAGTATCCTATGTTGCCACCAGCTGGTTTACCGCTTCCATCTGAGCAGCTTTTTTGTCGACTATCAAACTTTGAAATTGAAAAGAAAATCGGCCGTGGTCAGTTCAGTACAGTTTTCCGTGCATGCTGCCGGTCTAATGGAACTATCGTTGCTCTGAAGAAAGTCCAGGTAAGAAACAGCAGATGTGTTTTTATTGTTATTAGTATTGACTGTGTGCTCTGAAATGTTGTTGAAGGATGAATGGTACAGTAATTTTGATTATCGTATAAAACATTTTATATTCTATCATAATGTCACTTGAATTATCTAGTAATAGTGTAGTATTTCATCTTCTTCTGGTCAGCCACGAAACGGCGTCTTCATCCGCAGAATGTAGCCGAGATAAGCCGCCATTCAGTTTTGTCAGAGGACAGGATTCGACAATGTGGACATCGTCTGGGTCTCGCCACAAGGACAGGTCAGTGTCTGTAAGTCGCTATTTCCTTCTGCAGGCACTGCAGTGTCCCTGTTCCATGCGAAAACGGTTCAGCAGAGACCACTGTTGCCGAGGGAGGTCGAAACCCGGTTGCCGGATTGTGGGGTCACACACTAGGTGAGACCACCTGAGCCGACTTCCAGTTATGCCTTCGTCGACTTTTGAGTATTGAATAATCCACCATGACTTAAAAACATTTTCATTTTTTTGTTACTGCTATTACGATTAGATTTTCAAGATTCTGTTGCCCATTTGAGAACAAAGACTAAACGATTTGTCAGTTTTTGCTTCGGTCAGCGGTTTGGCTTAGTGCTAACATGTTGCTGTGTGCTTCCCGCGTTGTATAACCAGACTCACAGTTCAACTCAGCCTGGCAATCCCTCTGTGGGTAGATGCAGTGAGTACCAGTGAAAGTTGGGGAGTAAACAGGCACACCGCGCGATCCACGTGGTCTTGCTGCGTAAGTGGGTGTCTGGCTGTGAGCTAATGAAATGGAGACCTGTGCTACCCGATGAGCCCATGTGGCTCAGGAAGGACCTGGCTTTGTTGCATAATCCCGATTAATGAAAACATTATTTAGCTCTAGGCATCACTGGTTGATGGCGTGTAGTGATCACAAACTGCTTGAAATGTCTGCGGCAGATTTTCGAGATGATGGATGCAAAGGCACGTCAGGACTGCATCAAGGAGATCGATCTGCTGAAGCATCTTGATCATCCAAACGTGATCAAGTACCTTGCTTCATTTATTGAAGACAATGAACTTATTATCGTGCTGGAGCTTGCTGATGCTGGTGACCTCTCACGAATGATAAAGGTTCTCACCAGAGTCACTTCTGCAGTGTTCTGATCGTTGGCGTGTACATATTCTAAACGTAACTAGAAATTTCTTAGCATCGAAAGTGATACTTACGATAAAGGTTAAATATAAGTTCTATAAAAAGTTAAAGACTACATGCAAGTTAGATAAAACTACCAGCTGTGTACAGCCATGTAGAATGCATTATAAACATTACTTTTTATGTCGGCCAAAGAACACAAATCTATGGCAGTATTAAGATCGGCACATACTGTGATAAATTCTTATGAAGATTTTACAGGAAGTTGGCGGTCGTTAAAATCACTACGTACTGTAACAAGTTCTGGTGAAAAATTCACATAAAACAGATGGTTGGAGATGTATCGTCTTTGCATATCCGTGGAAGAAAGTTTACAGTTACTCATGATGTGCAATATATTGGTAGCAGGGCCGGCATTGTTGCGATGGTCGCTATTCTGACTGAGCATTCCGGCGCCATATTGTTAAGGTTAGATGGACGGATGGACAGACCTCTTTCGACAGCATAGTCCGCGGACCGCAGTGTAGCAAGCATTCAGAATATGATCATCAGAATAGCGCCACGAAAGTTGGATGGAACCCGGTATATCAAGCGGTCACATAGGCTGGACATAAACTGAGCTTAAAGACTTTTTCATGACACTGGGCTTCTTTGTTCCTTATGGCTATTTCATTGTGGTTACAGCACTTTAAGAAACAAGAACGCCTGATCCCGGAGAAGACCGTCTGGAAGTACTTCATTCAGATCTGCAGTGGTTTGGATCATATGCATTCACGCCGTATTATGCATCGTGGTGTGTACTGTTGGTTTTGTCTGATGAATACATTGCATTGTATAGAGTACACTCAGATGACTACTTTTATTTCTGTTCAGCCAGCATACATTTTATGCCGTGTTCCTTGTTGTCGTCAGTTTTCCATTTACAGGTATATTGCGGTTGCTACAACTGTCTCTGCTGTGGGAAAATAACGACACCTGTTGATGGCATATAGTCTTAGTAATAAGTGTGCCAAAAAGTTTTGTAAAAAGACAGCTCTAGATCAGCTTATCATCAAAGACGTGGTCACATGTTTTTTTGGAACACAGTGTATGTGTAGATATGTTAGTATAGTGTGTACATAGTAGTGTTGTTATGAATTGGTATGATTTATGATCCCAATTTTGAAGAGGTAACAAGACCAATAGAAATAAGTGCAAGTTTTCAGTTAAAGCTAAGTTAAGGCCCTAGGTAGCTCGACACTACTAGCGGCGAGCCAATCAAAAACATCGTAGCAACTGGCACACATCAATTTTAAGGCAGTGTAGCTATGCTACAGTGTGATGTTGGACTTGTGATATCGACAGGACATCAGTTTGACTCCCTGCCACGTGCTGGGCAAATTGTTGCTGTTACCGAGCAGTATAATTTGGTACTTTCCAAAGGGTGGTGATCATCTGTGGCTGGGAAGTTATAATAACTGGTAAGCAATGGCAGGGTTTATCAGCTGATGTGCTTGAGACCAGGAACGTCTGCAGCCTAACACTCGTATCAACTACGGGTCTCCCTTTCTTTTACATGCATACACACACATGCAGCAGCTGCAAGTTTTGATTACCAATCATTCGTTTTTTTAGCGCCTCACTTTACGTTAGTAAAAGAGGCGCTTATTGAGATAGGCTGTGTCGTGACGTCGTTGGTCGTTGGTTGGTTGGTTGTCACGCGCGTGCAATGTGGCCAAACGGTGCATCCTAGGCCTATAGTTACTATGGAACACTAATAGGAAACCCTACCCCAGGAATTCAATGGTACAACTTTCGACCCCCTGGGGTGACCCCTAACCGGGGAATGGGCCCACCGTGAGGCGCTTTTTGTCAAATTACTTTGACCTCTTGTTTTTTCACTGTGTTAGTTGTTCATTCTCATCATGATCATCCCGTCACAACTGTCTTAACACACTCTTCTCTCCTATGGCATGATATAGCCTTGTTGTGTTGAAAGTGCCGTTAAACATCAGTGAAACAGACAAACAAGTGTAGTGGCTATTCCCGTGCTGTTGTGTTGTCTGTTAGTAGGTACCATGCCTTTCTTCACATGGTGAATACCACCAGCGATAAGAAACAGAGTAAATGATTATTTCTGTATCTTCTTGTTACATATAATCTCTGGGTTATGGACTCAGCCACGCTAAACAGCATGCGCTCAGTCCATCAATCCAACATACACATTAATTATATATTCGTTCTCATACAGATATCGTACCACTAATAACTATTCATCCTATTACAGTGGCTCTGCCTCCTAGCGGTGCATCACTACATTGCTACCGTGTCAGTCATGCTGCTCATACAGACGCCTTCCTATCATACATTTCCATCACAGCGGGTTCCAGAGCCGATTGAATCCTGCTTCTGTCCAGTGAGCATTCATGTGATGTAAGTCATAAACCAAACTGTAGGCTGTCTTTACTTTCTGCCAGGCTGCACTTTCCATCGCGACACTGCATGCCACATTTTGTCGGATGTCAAATTATCGTGCGTGATAAATAGAGGCGCAGTTATCTGTATGACTTGGTCAGTGTTGCTGAGACGGGGAGTCGCGTCTGCAACGTTTCAACGAATAGTGAGTCTTGATACCCAAGCCGTTGTGCCGTTAGTCCACCACACTTTTACAGTTAATTTTATAAACCGATGGCTTGCAATATACGACTGTATCATCACAACAGCGAAGGACATAACGTGTCTGCTGCAGGAGTGTTGGGGTGTTGGCTGCAGGAGTGTTGGGGTGTCTGCTGCAGGAGTGTTGGGGTGTTGGCTGCAGGAGTGTTGGGGTGTTGGCGTACGTCATGCTGACTGGATGTGCGCCATTCGCCGGCTCCTCAAAGCAGGAAACGATGCTGAACATCTCGCAAGTGAACCTCGACTTTCCTGACGACTTGTTCTCATCCATTTCAACAGATGCTGTCAACTTCATTCGTGGACTTCTGACTAAAAAAACTAAGTTTGTCCACCGTCATAACAGTTTTCTTATAGTTTACTCTGTGTCTTTAGTAGTGCAGCTATGTTCATCTCGTCTGACGATAGTCGGCGAGATATAGTGTTTGGTTGCAAATTTGTTTGTATGCAAGGTTACAAGATAACAGTTGCTTTCTTTTTTTTTTTGTTTTTGTTTCTTTCGGAAACATCTTAAAACTCACTTTTTCTGTTCAGCATTTAACGTTTGCTAACCTTTTATTTTTTGATTTTACTCAGCGTTGACTCCATAATGCACCTATGTCCTTTTTGTAATGGGCGCATCATAAATGTACGATGATGAAAGTTACAGCTGATTTCATAAATCTTTAACAGTAGATCAGAAATGGTTGAGACATCGTGCTTTTAAATTTTGGGCCAAATCAGCTTGTGATCAGAACAATGACCATTTTCTTTGTTTATGCTGCAGTGAATGATAATTATTTCATCGTTGAAAATATTTCATGAGAATTGGTTGATTGCCAATATACTGTGATTTTTACAAGCTCGAATGTGAAGCTTGTACGGAACTGTTGTGATAAATTATTTATCTATTATATACCAGGACAGCACTAATTTAAGCTGCTGTATGTGGTGCAAAAATATAATGGTATGCAAATAATGTGCTTACATGGTCAGTTAATGTTGTAAATACATGTGTTTAATTCCTGTGGTGTGACACATGCAGAGATCGAATGACAGCTGCTGAGTGCTGGGAACATAAGTGGTTGAAAGAACCAGACGACGTACCGTCACCAGCTGTCCAACCATCGGTTCCCGATGCCTCGCCAGCCGTCCAACCGTCGGTGCCTGATTCTTTGCCATTGGTGCCTCTGTGCCGTGTTCCTTCCGTCAGCTACTCGCCATCCGGCCAGCGGCGAGCACTGGCGTCGGCACTGGCAGATGATGACGAGAGCGACGACACGCTGTCATTGCGTGAGCCGGCAAAGAAGTGCCGGTGTGACGTCGATCTAGAGCAAGATCTAGTTGATCGGCCGAGTGCCGACAGTAGCGAAGACAAGGAGAACTGTGTCGATGTAGAGAAACGACATTCGTCGACGTCGTCCAAACGTGACAGTGCTCTTAGTGCTGAGACGTTGACTCTTTGTAGTAGTCCATCAACAGCAGCTGTAGCGAAGACATTAATTGCCGGTGCAGGCGTTGACATTAGTGTTGCTTAGTTTGCTGTAGGTACTCACTCAACTAGGTTATAAAGAACAGTTTTAAACTGTTACTGTTATGCGTTGGTGTCATAAAAGCTTTTTGTATATTTTTGTTAACAGTAATAAAACAGATAACGGCAGAGACTGCATCACCTGCTGTTTCTAGTTTTCTTCAGTTTCAATCTAATTTGCGTTTTACTGCGAAGGTGGTCTTTGTTATGTATGTAGCTGCGATTTTTAACGATTAGTTGATCATTGAATCACTAAAATTTTAAGTAATGTTCTATGTTTATAATTTTATTCTTAGTTGTGATACAAGACAATGTTCTTACTGAAGGATACATTTGGATTCAAACTGTTATGTTCCACACCATGAGGGGTGCATTTGTTTTGGCGACCTTAGCAATAAGCAAAAAGATTACATCAGTTCGAAAATCAAGCTGTGTATGAGAGGGAGACAAACCTGCATGTTGCAGCTATGGAAAAAAATCTCTATATTAATCGTGGTACGTACGTGCCCGCGTCCGTCGCGCGGCTTCGCGCGAAGCCGCCTTGCGAGCCAAGGCCCTTGGCCCGCGGCTTGCCGCCGTGGCTTGCCACGGGCCACGCGGTGAACTTGCGAGCCCGCGGCAAAGCCGCGTATAATCTAGTTAATTTATTTTACTTGGTCTTATACATCAGGCAGTGAGTTGCCCTGTCTCGTAATGTTAAGGATAGTGGAAATGTTATCCTGGATCCATGTCTGGAATCAGATCATCACAAAAATTTAATTACTTCTAGAGGGTCACCTCTTGCTCATGCTTACCAATTTTAGTTGACATCCATCACCGCATTCGTGAGTTATCTTGTGGACAGACGAACTCGCAGGCAGATAGACAGACATGCTGGTGATCACAAGACATACTCTGCCTTTATTATTGTTATTATTATTATAGAAATAGCGTTGTCCAAACGTGTATGTCAAATAAAACCAGGCCCCTGTTACCTTTTCAAAAAACTTTAACAAATATGGTCCAATATCAGCAGTTTATGGTATGCACAATCGACATTAAAATCTTCACTAGTTAGCACTTGCTGTTTTGTGAAACGTTTAAACAGAGAACCAGCTGAGGTTTTTCTCATGGCGGCAGAACAGAGGCCACTGCACTGTAACTGCGGGGTTGGTTTTCTCATCTTGGAAGAAATATTGCAATTTAATTTAGCACCAGCCGTACAGAGTTTGGTCATTTTACTTCAGGGGACATTAGTTTTGAGCATCCCTTTAACAACGTTGTGTTAGCACATGCTATGACTGCTATCTTATAAGTCTGATGTCCTGTTTTTATCCTTTTTCACAAAAAGGTATGTGTAACTCAGCGAAGATTAAATTGATTATTTTTTGTATCAAAATTGTTGATAAGGAATCGAAGTTGTGGCAGTTATTTGAAAGTGTAATGGGGGTGTGGTTTTTGAGACACAGTGTATACTGAGCTGTGCAGCTAATAACTACTGTGCACATATGTTGGAGCTGGTTTAGTGCATGATGGTGGACATTAGAGGTGTGCATGGGCCTAAACTTTGTGGCCCGGTCCAGCCCGGCCTGGTCTGTCCCATTTGTCAGCTGTATTGCTAGGCCCAGCCTGGCAAGGCCTGTTAACATCTGGGCCCGGTCCGGCCTGGCCTGGCCTGGCCCGTTTACTTCCAGCAGGTAGATTTGCAATTTTAAGATTAGCACACATACCCAATACTCCTATTTCTCAGGTGACAATAATTGACAATAGTGTGGTGCTATAGGCTGGCTCACGTACATTTTCGGCCGTGCTAGTATTATTGCCATAAAGTGCCGTTACGTTCCACACAGAGTTGTACTTTGGTATGTAAATTGGTAACTTAACTGCTGATCACACGGACTTGGACATTTCGGCCCGGACTGGTCCAGCCCGTTCATTTCGGGCCTGTCCTGGCCCAGCCAGCCTGTCTTATTACAGTAGGTGAATTTCCAGTCCCGGCCTGGCCAGCTTGCAGATGGCTCGGCCCGTGCACAGATGTAGTGGGCATGTTGTCTCGACCATCAATTCCTTGTTATATCCTTGCGTGGTGTGCAAACAGCTTCTGGCTGTCAGAAGCAGTGGGATGATATGTTCTGAGCTTGATGTGTGGATTGCATATTTTGAGTTAGATGTTTTCTGATTCTTCAGTCAAGAATTAGTGCCATTTCTGATACTGATATATTTCTAATCAGTTACTTATCACTTTAAGGTTGTGTTCTTGATTCATGGATTAAACATTTTATCTGCTGACAGATGGTTGTGTTTGCTGAGTTTATCTGAAGTGATGCTTGCATTCAGTGTTGTGCTTCCAGAATGTTGGTTTGGTAGTGAGTAGGTGTTGGGGCTGTAAAGAACACTGCTTCAGTGGTCTGAAAAACAGATCTGTTGGTGGACAGTTGGCTGACCACGTAAACCTGGAAAGTAGCCGTTAGAATGGTGTGTGCGTGCATGTTTGTATCTGCTGCATTTTGAGCTTCAAGGGAACGGCATTGTTAATGGTTTGCAGTTTGTCAGCAGTCATTTTTTTTAAGCATTCTGCTACTCATCAGCATCGGTGTTCTGCGTTCTGTGCATGGCATTAAACTAAATTACTGTCATTGATGTTTTGTTGCAACAATACAGGTCAAGACCAGCACCTGTATGAACATGATAGTGCTGCAATCTCTGTGCGCGAATAAACTAGACAGCTGAAGACCACCTGCAGTCATTTGATGCCCCACAGCAGCATTTGTATGATGGAATTGGCCGCACTGCAGACTAGTCCATTTTTGTAGGGGAATGGACTTGTCCGCCTGTAGGTGAGTCCATGTTGGCACAGGAATGGACTTGCCTGCACGGACAGCATGATGGCTTACTGCCATTGTGGCTGGGTGAGCTGATGTTGGCACGGAACATACACCAAGGGTGTGTTCAGCAGCTCAACGGTCGAGTAGGCCAGACCATTGGGACAGCCTAATGTTAGACAGGTCAGCTGTCGGACAACTTTCATCCTTATCCAGTGGAACAAAATGACAGCGATTGCCGATTACACTACATACACTATGTAGTGTATCGCCTGCCGGCAATCACTGCCGTTTTGTTCTACTGGATAAGGATGAAAGTTGCCCAACAGCTGACCTGTCTAACATTAGGCCGTCCCAATGGTCTGGCTTATTCGACCAGTGAGCTGTTGAACACGCCCCTAGACAACGGCATGGACATGATGAAAACACAGCCTGAGGGGGGGGGGGCAAAAATGGATTTATCACTGTTATGCCGATGAACGTAGAATTTGTTGATGGTGTGTACAAGTTATATTTTGTTTTGGTTGTGAAACATGTTAGAATACAGACGTGTAAGTTAGTGTTGAGTTGTGAGTGTGTGGCATTCTATGCTTGTAACGTTTATTTTTAATACAGCACTGTTTTATATAGAGTTAGAACTTTACGTATGTCACTAAACATTTTTTTTAATCTTTTCAGTTAGTAGATTATTAGTGTCATGTGGGACAGCTGAGGTTTTTTATGCAATGCAGTGTGTCCTGATGTACAGAGATCACTCTTGGATGTTTAAAGCACATATTAGCAAACTCACAATTCTGTTTTTTAGCCGCTAGAGTCATCGTTTCGTTTATGTTATGTTGTTGAACAGATAACAAGAAATGCATTTGAAATGGAGGATGTTATTTTGTATTTGAATGGAAGTTTTGATGATAAAAGAATACTGCAACAAAAACAAACTGATTTGTAGATAGAACATCAGAACAACTACACCGTGTCCACAAAACAACAAAGCCAGAGAATTTTTAGCATAATTTCATTTAGGACTTTAGGACTGAGGAAATTTCATAACATTTGAAGGACTTATTCCTGAGTCTACTCTGATCACAACTGTAGTTGAATGTTGAACAAAGCCTGTGTAATACCCTTACCTGAGACATTTTATTTTAATGACGTTTTGCAGAAGTGAAACAGAGACTGTTATTCGAATAGAGAAAGCTTGATTGTCGTTGCAGCCATCAGTCGGTGGCGTCGCCGTCTCTCTACATGTCTCGGGGCTCACAGTGGACATTATGAGCACATTTTGTGTTGTTTTCATGGTTCAATTGATTGAGCTGCAGTGGCGTAGCCAGCAATTACACATTGTGGGTTTGACCCGGTGGTGGATCCAGTCATTGCTGGGTACATGACGCTAACAGGGTTGTGTTGCCAGTTCATACGTCGAAAGAGTTGCGTGGCTGCCAATCATCGGGTCTTGGTAGCTGCTGCGGATGTACTGAACTGGTCGCAATTAATTTGTCTGCACATGTGTTTAATTCCTGTGGTGTGGCACATTCAGAGATCGAATGATGGCTGCTGAGTGCTGGGAACATAAGTAGTTCAAAGAACTGGACAAGGTACAAGAGGACATAAATACAAACTGTATAAGCATCAATCAAATGTAAACGCCTACAAGTATTTTTTCTGTAACCGTATTTGTGATACGTGGAATACATTTCCCCATACTGTTGTCGAAGCACCTTCTTTGAATACATTTAAAAGACTGCTAAATAATGTTGCTGTCTGTCATGTGGCAGTGTTACCATAAATTTTGCATGTTTGTTTTATTTATCTTTTTTTAGTTTTATTATGGGCATGTGTAAGTGGCCAATTGGCCCTGTGTGTCCTGTGGTCTTCTCTCATTAAACTGTGAGTTGAGTTGAGGTGCCATCACCAACCGTCGGTGCCGGATGCCTCGCCGTTGGTGCCTTTGCGCCGTGTTCCTTCTGTCTGCTAATCGCCATCTGGCCAGCGGCGAGCACTGGCGTCGACACTGGCAAATGAGAGTGATGAGGATGGTTATTTCCATCTAAATATTCCACTTCAATTCTGTCTCACTTGTCATTCGTCTTTCGTCTTCGGCCTTCTCACTTTTCCGCAACACACCACACGGTCACACCTTATACGTTTTCCCGACGCAGTCTGCTGTTCCATTTTCCACATCCTAAACGTAGCAAAACGTGTCGGCGTGATTCGCCAGATGGCGCATGGTGTTCTGACCGGATCTGTCGGTATAGACTGCAGTCATTGCTGACTTCCAGGGAGCAGTCTTGCGTGCTGCCGAAAACTTGATCAACGATCATACAGTAACGGGGGTTCAAGGCCCCTTTTGTATGCCGACGAGCAGCCCCTTGGTCTGGACATTTTTGGAAACGCTTCAATGACTCAGTATTGTGTCAATTTGTGTGTGGCTATGCCGTAAGGCCGTGAAATTAACTGGTCAGATGGTCCGTGCGGTGTCAAGATTTTCAAAACTCGTAAGGCTCCGAGAGGCCTCCCCGTGTGGCGCTATTGGTAGCGTCGCGGTACGCGCTGCCTGGCTATACGGTGATCGGCGAGTCCGGGTTTGGGGCCCAGGCTGGCCGGATCATTGTGTCAGGTTATAGCGGCGTATGCTTTGAGATTAAATTCTCGGGCAGGCACAGAGGGTTCGACGGTGTCCTGTTTAATCTGTGACCGTTGGATAATACTGGGTTCAGAGACGCTCAGTATTAGTCGCTGATTGAACCACTGATAACAGATGGCATCCTGCTGTATGCGCTGACCGGTCATCAATGGCTTTGTTCAGACGCACCGCTAAATTGAACCATGGGGTGCGAGGTGCGCATGAGCTATGGCCGTCCATCATGCAGTAGGTATTAGGTAGTAGGTTATAGGCCGAGCAGGGTAAATATCAAGGCACAAGGTCTCTCCACTCCCGATCCCTCTCTTAGCCCTACACACACCCTCTATAAGGAAAGGTCGCGCAACAACTACACACTGCACACAGGTTAGCCTGATGGTGTCTCGTAACAGCACTACACTAGTCCCTTCCCTGGCGTTGCGCATTGGGCCAGCCCGTGAGGCAGGCCTCAGCGCTGGCATGCGAAGGGAGCGTGTGCCGTTCCAAAAGAGAAACTAGATGCTGGCATGTGACGATATCATGCCAACCGGATGGACGCCCGCCGCAGCCAGTTCGACCTTGGAAGAGTG
>Ga0209339_1000861_pt1 | contig 11902 bp, 8 predicted proteins | sample OlaalgELextract3_FD_187376 | JGI IMG/M metagenome (GOLD analysis project Ga0209339, IMG submission 187376) | Olavius algarvensis symbiont microbial communities from Tuscany, Italy - Type A ELBA extract 3 (SPAdes) (version 2) | ecosystem: Host-associated > Annelida > Digestive system >... | reverse complement strand
TGACCGGTCATTGGTCAGCACTAATGCCACTTTGTGACTGATAAACATTGACAAAATATTTGAAGTGTTTGTTTGCTTGATCATTATTTACACAATTCAAAATGTTCCTGTTTCGTGCAAATTAAATCACTTCTATTACTGTCTAACAATGGCTGTGATTGTTTTGTTCTCATTTCATTGCAGAAGGTGCAGGAACGCTGGTATGAAAAGCTTCACGAGTGGGACAAAGCTCTGAGTGCATACGAACGACAGCAGGAGAAAAATCCCGACGACACCAACTTCCTGTATGGTCGAATGCGATGCCTTGAAGCTCTCGGAGAATGGTGTGTGTTCATGGGGATAATTTTAACTGTAATAGTAGTTGAAGCTGTACAACACGTGCATCTTACCAATATTCCTGTATGGTTCGGACTGCTGGGCGATATCTAAGACGGACGCACATAAGATCGATGCACTCGACCAGTGGTGTCTGCATATGCTGCTTGGCATCAAATGGTACCAATTTGTACGGAATGATGACGTACAGAGGCTAACGAAGCAACCCAAACTCACTGCTATAATTCAGTTGCGCCGGCTTACCTTATTTGGGCATATTATGCGCATGGACGACAACGCAGATGCCAAGAGGATCCTGTTAGCCTCCCCTCCAGCAGACTGGAGAAGACAACTAGGTCGTCCCCGCATCACGTGGCTTAGCAGCGTCCAACAGGATCTGAAACAACACCACCTTACGCTCCCCGAAGCAGCAGATTTGGCTCAGAACCGCCCTCTGTGGAGGATGATGTCGACGTATGGCGCTATGCAATCGTGAGGTGCATGCCAGAAACGACGACGACGTAATAGTAGATGGTTAAGCGGGACAGATTGAGTAGTAATAGTGATAGTAACAGTAACGGTAACAATAAGAATAATAATAATAATACAGTCCTGCCCCCCCCATGTCCACTTGGTCATATCTGAGATGCGATGTTGGTCAAGATGAAGGGGAATATTAACAGAACTGTCTTTGTTACAGTACAGTATTGTGTACCATTATAATGGTGCACAAAGGTACGAGCAGTTCTTACAGCTCAGTTGACTATATCTGGTTTTGATCTTGCTTGGTTTAGCTCTCTGTCTCTTGAGTGCCTCTGTATCTTTAGTCTTCATGGTTCCTAAAATGACCTATAATTTATCGAGTAGAATGTTAAATCCAACTATATTATTTCATATTTATGTTTAACAAGTCTTCTCTCCATAAATGTCCAGTGTTGGCAGCCTGCCTTTTCCACACATCGTGGACCCACCATGGTAACCCTGGACTGCCTTCACAGGTAATCAGACTGGACCGGACTTACCATGCTTTTCAGTTCACTAGCAGTTAATTTATCTTCGACTCCGTATGGTAGACTAAGCTGGCTGCCCGTCAGTTTTTCATTGCACATAAAATCATCGTGTCATATCGTAGAGATTTCGCCAGAATTCTTTTGCTTTCTTGTTCATGCGTGAACGTGGTCTTACTGTAGACTGATGTATGTAGGGGCCGACTGCACGATGTCGCCGTGGAGAAATGGCAGATTGTTGATGACAGTGTGAAGCAGAACTTAGCAAGGATGGCGTCCACTGCAGCATGGGGCTTAGGTTACCAAACACTGTTCATTTATTCACAACTTTTGCATTATATACTAAGTAAATATTTACCGTGTTATGACATGGGTCATCGTAGTAGTCTGCCTCTGTGGCATTTAGTATTTCGATTATACTTTCAAACTGACTATCACTGTTTTACCAGCTATTCTGCTGCTCGGCTGTCTAACTTAGTCATAGCAATAAAGACAACAGGGAGGTCCTGCTAAGGTTTGGTCACTAACATTGTATGTCCATTGTCCGTAATGTCTTACAATCAATCAATCAGAAGAGGATTAGAGTGACCAAAGTAACAAATGTTACTGCGAGACCACTCTTTAGTCCGCCTCTTTGCTTACCACATCAGCAGAATAATATTGACATCAACAACAACCATTTAATGGTGCTGTAACTGGAACAACCGGGGTGGGCCAGCACCAGAACTGTCAGAAACATTAACCCAATATACCACCTTCATTGTCCTCATATTCCTCACTAGCACTCCCAACCGTCCCTCCCAGACCTCCCAGTCTACGTCTAGGGACCGGCTCGGAATATGCTGGCTTGTTTACCTTGAGGCTAGGCTATCAGCACAATAATGTCAACAAGCAGTGCAAGGCACCACGTACTCGCCCTGTTGTTGTACGTATGTACATTTGCCCAGACCGATTCAATTTTTGTTTATTTTTTCAGTGATATTAATTTTGGCCCAGTTTGGCTCAAAGTCGGTCAACATGATCTGTGAGCCATTAGGTATGATTTATGAGCTATCAGGTATGATCTATGAGCCATTAGGCATGATCTCTGAGCCATTAGGCATGATCTGTGAGCCGTTAGGCATGATCTGTGAGCCATTTACGCATGATGTCTGAGCCATTAGGCATGATCTGTGAACCATTTGTCGTCGTCATCGTTTCTGGCATGCAACTCTAAGATTGCATAGCGCCATAAAAATGTGTGGAAAATGAAGACATCTGGTCCTCTAAGCTGGCACTTCCCCTGGTAGCCCGCAACGCAAACGCAGGGTAGACAGCTGGCCGTTCGCGGGGTTTACTCCGCATGCTCCCTTAGATGACTCCCCGCCTCGGTTTTCTGTCGGGCGAGCTTCCCCTAGCCTTCGGTTAAGAACCTGACCGCAAGAACCATTAGGCATGCCTAATGTCTGAGCAGTTGCCAGTCCATTATGACAGTTTCATGACGACACCTTTAACTGGTTTTTTTGGTAATTTTACTAACGAAGAAGAAACAAACAAACACATTCGACCAAAAACAAAATGTTGCTGAGGTGTGGTTGTAAGTAACGTGATGGTGTACGTGGTGAGAGACAATACGCTGGTGTGGTCCAAGGAGCATCACACTGTTGTTAGCAGTCTAGATCAGCAGAGCTCTGGATAAGTAGACCAGCTGCTCAACACTGACTGTTCTGACTTAATCTGTATACATTATTTTTTAAGAAAATTGCATCCAATTACATGTATGATTTCTCTACTTTTTTGCAGCTACCAGTTGATGATGCAATTTACAGTTATGTATAAATAAGATTTTCATGCCGCATCGTCATTCAGCTTAACTGGGAGTCATTGTAGTGATACTGTCTGTAATGGTGATGTTTATTAATGCAGGCAAGTGGGAAGAAATGGAAGTCTATGCAGATATGATACCGAAGGACACATACGATTCATCATTCTTCCGTGCAGTTATCAATATTCATGCCAACGAGTTTCATAAAGCACAGCAGGTAGACTGTTTATTTGACTGCTGCCTACAGTCCCAGCCCACATACGCATAGACCGAGGATGCAAGTTGTCTTGAAAGACCATTGCTTAATATGTCTCCTAGCGAATATCAATAAAGTGTGTGCCAAAGTGAGCAGATATCCAAAAACTTGCAAGTTGAGCTGGTCGATGCAAGGGCAAGCACATGTCAGTAAGTAGTGGGGTGCGGGGCAAGGATTGTTGTGCTCTATGCTGTCGTTCTTGTCTGTTACGTGTTGCTGACTGTACACATCTCATTGTGTGTCTGTGTTTGATGCTAGCGTCAGATATGTGACGCTTGCCAACGTCGGTCCATTGATCCAGTGTCCGTCCTGTGGTCATATCTTGAAAACTAAGCAAGATAGATCCATGGTTACTATGGAATACTATATAAAAGTTGGCAACTTTTATCAATTTTGTTGCCACATTCAGATTCTCTGTGAATGCCCCCCCCCCCAAAAAAAAATAATAAATAAATAAAAAATATCTGCAAATATTACTACGGCCTGCTGTTCAACTTGTCGTCAGACGACAGCTGTTGTAAACCGTTATCACACTCCAGGTGTTGTCAGCTGTTGTAAACCGTTATCACACTCGAGGTGTTGTCAGCTGTTGTAAACCGAGCTCGACCGTCGTCACATCGCAGGTGTTGTCAACTGTTGTCAACAGAGTGCGACCATCAGAAACTGTTGTTAACAATCATCGTCCGTTGTGTTGGTAACACCTGTGGTATGATGCCAAAATCAAACAAGAGGCAGGCCAGCTTTGCAGTCACAACATTCTTATTTAAATGTCTTTTTATGTGTGTTTTTGTGTAACACTGGTCGACACTTGACAGGCAATTGACAGAGCACGTGACATGGTGAACACAGAGTTAACAGCACTCGCCGCAGAAAGCTACAGTCGTGCTTATGGAGTGAGTTGAAATGTTGTATTTATCGTATTTATCCTCATTTTGTGAGTAAGTAAGTAAATATCAGTGAATTTAGACACCACATTGTCATAGCACCTTGGTTCTCTAGTAGGCCTGTCTCAGAAACACTGTTGGTTGGTCATGTGACCCGTAAAACCATCTCTGAAATGACATATAATGTGTCAAGTGGGACATTAAACACTACTGTATTATACTCAGAAACAGAAATGTCTTTAAAGAGCATCTGAAGCTGACAGTGCCATTGTCCAGGTTCCACAGATTGTCTGGAACCGTTAATACAAATACAATACAAAAACAAGCATGTCTGTTGCACCTCGTACACCGTAAGTGATTAATAGTGCATTGCAAAGGCTAGCACGTGTATGCATGAATGAACAAATGGTGTTTTAGCAGTTTCCTAAAAGCCACTGGGTTATCAGCGACCTCAAGTTCCTTTAGTAAACTGTTCCATGTTGAAGGACGAGTGAACAAGAAAGCTCACTCACTTAACTTGAGAGTAGACTGCTGGGCTGTAAGTGCTGTGTCGGTAGCATGGTACGGCACGAAGACAGCAAAGACAAAGACGCTGCATTGATGTGATGTCAGAGACTGATATACGGAGGTGGACGAGGTAATGAGGCGGTTGAGTTGCAAGCAGCAGTGATATCATTAACAGTTTCCCTGTTTCTTCTTTTACACTCATAACCCATGTGGGCCGTAGGGGCCGATGATTCCACTCATCTCTCAGTTGTCAGCCTCTGTCAGTGTATAGCCGCACCAGTCTGTAATGTCATAACAGTTATTTTCACTAATCATTACAAGTATTTTATTGACTTATGTTGTATTAATAATGTAGTACAGCGTGACTGTGTTAGCAGCTGTTGGCATTTTAACTGACAGTTCGTATCACAAACACTTCCATGTTCACCTGAAATAATACGGGTATGACTATTGTCTGCACTGCAAGTTTTGTTTATTTTAACACCATTTTCAAGCTAGGAATACACTTACTATCAGCATGACAGGATTTTTATCAGAATAGTAGGTCGCAGTTATCACAGGTGGACTGTTGTAGGCAGTATGAGCATGGTTGTCTATAAGTAAGTAAATGTTTTAGTTGACGTCTAGTCAGCTCTCAGCTGCGTGTCTGTTGTTACTAATATGATGTAACTGAATGAATATGTAACACATATTTTTGGCTCACCCTGTACATTTCATAACAAGAGGTCAAAGTAATTTGACAAAAAGCGCCTCACGGGGGGCCCATTTCCCGGTTAGGGGTCACCCCAGGGGGTCGAAAGTTGTACCATTGAATTCCTGGGGTAGGGTTTCCTATTAGTGTTCCGTAGTAACTATAGGCCTGGGATGCACCGTTTGGCCACAGTGCACGCGTGTGACAACTAACCAACGACGTCATGACACAGCCTATCTCAATAAGTGCCTCTTTTACTAAAGTAAAGTGAGGCGCTTAAAAATGTTTGCCTTTGCCAGGTGATGGTGAACGTTCAGATGTTGGCGGAACTTGAGGAGGTCATCCAGTTCAAATTGGTTCCCGAACGTCGTGAACTGATTCGAGAAATGTGGTGGAACAGGCTGCGGGTATTTTGATTATTGTTATTACTTGTCATCATCATCATCATCATCATCATCATCATCATCATCATCGTCATCATCACAACCCTAGTTGTGCAAATTTAGAAGTTGCACAAGCACCAAGTGTGTGTTAGTCGAGGGCTCCTGGCCTCTATACTATAGCAAAATTTTCATAAACTGTGTTTGAAACCTTCAGTGATGAAATATCGAGTGATAGTGATGTGATGTTGGTCTGGAGGAAGGGGAATAGTGAGAGATCTGTCTCTTGTGTTACAGTATTGTGTACTGTTATAATGGTGCACAGTGGTACAAGCAGTTCTTACAGAACGGTTGACTTATCGGGCTTTGATCTTGCTCGCTTTAGCTCTGTCTTCCAAATAAGTAACTAAATAACAATGTACTGATTAAGGTGACACTATCATATGTCTATTTATGCCGGGTGTTTCAAAAAAAAGTAGCTCCCCTAAAACTTTTTGAAATATTTTTACGTTGGTTTAGTTTTTTTGCATGAAATTTTTCGTATTTGTTGGCAATTCATATCCACATATATATGCCAATTTTTTTACATTTATCTTAATATTTCATCAAATGGCGTTAATTTTTCCATGAGTACCCATAGTTTTCACGGCGTCAGGTTTTGAGTATTGAATGCAGACACTTCGTGAGCAAGGACTTGGTGAGAAAGCCATCATTTCCAGTTATACCTTGGCAGAGGGTGGAAGTTGAGCACTGTTAAGAAAGTCTGCAGTCGAGTCGACCACACAAGCTCAGCCGCTCTGCGTAAACCAGGCAGTGGGACTGGGAGACCTGCCACAGCGTCTGCATGTGCAGTTTGTCATTGTAAGACAATTTTCCAATTGGTAGCCCTACCAAGCTTTAAAACAATGTCAGTAAAACGTTGATAGTAAAAAGTCAGACAGTTATCGATTGTTTACAATTATTGGACACTGAGACACACGATAGGAAAAAATGACGTCATTTCCGAAAAGCTGCATTTTCATTTTCTGGGTGAATAGGCCTACTCAAAACTTGACAGGGTGAAAATGATGGGTACTCGTGGAAAAATTAATGCAATTTTTGATGAAATATTAAGATAAATCTACAAAAATTGGTATATGTATTGTATGTGGATATGAACTGCCAACAAATTTTCAAAATTTCACGTAAAAAGACTTAACCTATGTGAAAATATTCCAAAAAGTTTTGGGGGACTACTTTTTCTGAAACACCCTGTATATTTAATTTTTTTTATTACATTTTTAATTGTACCTTTTAGTGAGTTGAGCCTGGTGTGATTGGTCCTTGACCTGGTTGACCTTGAGTGCTGTGACTTTGTTGGTTGACACGTTAAATTAGTTCCAAAATGACCTACAGTATGTGGAGTGGGACGTACACTTCTATACCTGTACCTCTACCTCTACCTTGTACACTAAGTGCTTTGCTGCTTGCCAATACTAGTGCTGCCATTTGGCGAATGTGCAAATTTTGCTACACTTCTTTGGTCGTTTTGTTATTTATGGTTTAGCCAGTAGAAATCCGTAGTGAGTACTGGTGGTTGTGGTTGTGACTCAGGGTTGTCAGAACGTCATTGAAGACTGGCAGAAGTTGCTACAAGTCCGCTCTTTGGTCTTCGCACCACAAGATGATCTTCGAACATGGTTGAAATATGCCAGCCTGTGTCGACGCAACGGCAGACTGGTACGATCTTCATGATTGTATCAGTAAAGAATTCAGTCAGTTTGTATTGCATAATTACACACGCACAGCTCTTAGTCTTTTTACTCCGCTGGTGATCATACATTCATTCTTTCATTGTCTATGAACAGGATAACTCAACAGTCACGGTAATGGACATTGATCAAACATGGTAGGCATGGGCTGGCAAGGGCTGACCCACTCAAAGTGACTAATTTGTGGTGTTGATCTGGAGACGGTTATGGATCCATGATTACTTTTCCATTAATATAACACAGATCCGATGTATTTTTACTCAACAGAGGGCGCCACCACACTTCTTTGCAACTATGCAGGCACTGTCTCTGAGACAGTGCAGGAGCCTTGGAGGAGTTTGAGCTTTCTGAGCACAGTCTAGTTATTAGTGTATTAGTATATTAATTAAGATTTCACTTATTAAAATATTTGAAATAAAAATAATTAGCTTCTGACCCACTACAGTTCAAGTTTATGCAGAAATTAAGTTGTAGCCATGCGTATTGGATGCTATGTGATAGATGTGAATTATTGTCTTTTCAGTTTCATGTGCATTGTGTTGTGATCTGTTGAACTTGTGGAGTAAACTATGTCTAACACTGTTTATTGCTAACTTTGGACGTTTGCTAAAACACTTCTGTTTTCAGACTGATAGTGCTGACAGAGCATTATAGGTATTGGCAGTAAAAGGAAAGGTAAAGGAGGACCATACTCCAAAGGAGAATAGGTTGGGTGCTCATCTCCCTTAAATAGGCCGTTGAGCCCGTAGGTGGATAAACCACTATTGTCTATGATGCATGGCCAGTGCGATGCCAGACCTACGGTTACCTTCCCAGCCTAAGCTGGTAGTCATTGCGCATACCCACGGAGGGATGGCCAGGCTGAGTTGACCTGGGTGGCTGGTTACATGCCGAGATAGTTTACCTGCCCGAAGATGGTCACCCATCCAGGCACTAACCGGGCCCAGCGTAGAGTAACTGCGTTAATCAAGACCAACATGTTACCACAGATGTCAGGATTACATTTGCTGTTAAATTATGTAAAGGTAAAGGTTTAAATACTTGCTGTAATGCTGCTTATGTCGTCATACTTATGGCTAGCAGCACTTTACAATATCAGAACTGGCATCTGATTGGCATGAGTTAATGGTAGCAGAGTGCATTATGTGGTCATCTACTGCCTGCACTGATTTACAGTTGGACCTGTGGTGCAGCTAGCAGACACAGCACCACCCCCAATAAGACATACTAGGCCTTTACCTCATAGCCCGCACTGAGTAAACTGGTACTCATTTCCTGGCCCACTGAGGGTAGGAGGCTGAGTTGGCCTGAGCACACAGGTTAGCAACTTGCTGAAGGTTGCTTGCAGTGGACCAGGTGTGAGTCAAACCTGCAACCTGTCGGTTACGAGTCCGATACTCTACCACTAGAGTAGACCGCTTCACTGTCTGATAATCTGTAACACCCACAACTGACCTGCATCCAGCGCCTCTCAAGCCAAGGCCTTAGGTGCTTTATAAATCGGATTATTATTATTGTTATTATTATTATTACATGTTGACATTTGTTGTTTGCCGTATGATGTGAGTTGGATGATACTGTGCTGCTGATGCAGGTGTTGTCTCATAGAACGTTGGTGATGCTGATGGGAGCTGATCCCTCCAAGAGTCAGACTGAACTCATCTCTGCTGCCGAACCACACGTTGCTTTTGCCTACCTCAAGCATTTGTGGCACAGTGATAAGAAGGTTATTATATTTGCTTTGAATTGATCATCATCATCCAGTACAAGCTATGTGTCCTTGTGTTCAAGTGTCAACATAGTCTGGCACCAACCTAGTTGTCTGACCAGCTTCAGCAAGTCACTCGAATGGAGCCCAGACAGCGTCTGAGATCATCAAGTTTGCCAGCACTCGTCGTACCAGCGACTAGAAGGTTGTCACTAGGTGACCGAGCGTTTCTTGTCGCTGCCGCCAGGGCGTGGAACAGTCTGCCGTCAACAGTCACTGCTGCGTCAACAGTCACTGCTGCGTCAACCCTGCATTTATTCCGTCGAGCCCTGAAAACTCATCTATTCACCGCATCTTTCCCACCATCTCAGTTATATTATCTGCATTCTGAGCTAACGTAACATGTCTTTGACTATGTTGGGTGACATTGCAGTCTTCTGACTTTACGTCACCCTACTCTGCTTTTTTTTACATTACATTACATCACATACATTACATTACATCATCATCATCATGATCGTTGTTTCTGGCTTGCCCAAGTAGGAGCATGTCAGTTCTGGGTACTGGTTGTCTGGGCTTGAACACATTACAGGTCATGGTGGTCTAGCGGTAATGGTAGATCAACCTCCCAGACATAAGTACCTAGCTCGTAACCCACCATTTTGCTGCCATAGAACAGAACCCGGCGGGGATTTTATTGAAAACTGGCACTAACTCTTACTGCTGACCCTATCCGACCCACAAGGCGGGTCCTGACCTTAACTGACCCATGTGTGGAAGCAAAAAATGGGCTTATGACCTAGCGGGGTTTGTCCATCCAGGGGGGATGGGTGGTCGGTCAGCAGTGGTAACATATCTGACTGTGGTGTGTGAGGTCCTAGGATCGAATCCACCACGGGAAGTTGTGCATTTAGAGTGACAGTTATTGCGAAACTCAGCATTGAACTGGGTGAATTGTCGTAATGACTGTGCCGTGATGAACAGTGCATCAGCGTTGAAAGAGGTTTGCAGTGCTTGAGTGCTTTCTGGTTGATTACTGATAGAGTGTGATGACATCAGTGAATGTGTGCTGACAGCAAGAAGCTCTGAGCCGACTACAGAACTATGTTCAGTCCAAGCTGTCGCCACTTGTCACAACAGTTGCTGCCGACCCACAACCAAGACACGACGACCTCATGAAACTTCTGGCAAAGTTTGTACTTTCGCTGTGGTTGAAAGTTGACATCTGCATATTGCAGTATTGTCAGCTTCTCTGTAAGTCTCAGCAGAAGCAACCATAGTAATGGTTGGTGATGTGGCACAGTGGTAGAACGTCGTTCTCTCCGTGAGCTAAGCTCGACTTACAGCTGATGGGTGACCATTTATGTTGGTAAACCATCCGGTATAGTTCTGTCAACTAGGCCAACTCAGCCTTTCATCCTTTCGGGGTCAATAAAGTAAATTTAAAAAGTGATGTATGTGGATTTATATAGTGCATTGTCGCGCAGCACCTCTAATGCACTACCGCTTCCCGTAAGTCGGCGCTGATCTCCGCCAGCCAGCCACCTGCAGGCCAGGCATCAGCAAACACTGTGAGACCACGAATACGGGATGCTGATCCATGCGGTATGCCTGTTTACTCCCCAGCTTTCATCAGGTACTCATTCTAGCGTGCCACAGAGGGTAGGCTCAGGCTGAGTAGGCCCGGGTGCCTGGCTCCACGCCGAGGTGGTTTACCCGTCCAAAGACAGTCACCCACCTAGGCACTAACCGGGCCTAGCGTAGAGTAACTACATTCGTCAGCCAGAACATGTTACCGCTGCACTAAACCGGCAACTTATTTTTGGTTGTTTGATTGTGGACGTAGTGGTGTATTGCGGCAGATGCTACTGTAAGCTGGGGGAGTGGTACGAAGGTCTTCATGGCATCAATGAGACGTCCATCCCACAAGTCATTGAGTACTACGCGGATGCGACGAAGCACGACAGCACGTGGTACAAAGCGTGGCATCTGTTTGCGTATCTCAACTACGAGGCTGTTCTGTTCTACAAACAGCAGAGGCTCGCGACCACCGATGTGACGCCTGCTGCAGCATCATCCAGCGACAGTGCAGCTGCCACCAGACCCGACGAATCACGTGCTGAGGTCAGTTTGTCTGTTACAGCAGAGGTGTGTGCAAATTACTGCTGTTAAGTCTCATGCAAGTCTCGAGGCATTAGACACAAGTCTTGACTAGGGATGTGCGGAAAACTGAAAATCCGTTTGGTTTCGGTTTTAAAATAACCGAAGCATCCAAAAATTTGACATCTGTTCAGACGGTTTTACTACAGAAACTGTGTGCAATCCGCAATTCCAATCAAAGGTGACAAAAAATAACTTTACTTGCATTCAGTGTGCAGATAAAGAACGTTTTATAACACAACACCAGCTGACACACAATGGGTCACTTTATCTTTCGTTAACACCGAAGTTTAAAACCTAAGTTTTACACCGGACCTTAATCCCAGCGTCTAACACCGGTTTTAAACCGAACGTCGAATTAGGTTTGGTGTTAAACTTCGGTGTAAAACCGGTTTTACACCGAAGTTTTGATCCGGTGTTATCCCGGTGTTAACTCATC
>Ga0209339_1000860_pt1 | contig 11913 bp, 10 predicted proteins | sample OlaalgELextract3_FD_187376 | JGI IMG/M metagenome (GOLD analysis project Ga0209339, IMG submission 187376) | Olavius algarvensis symbiont microbial communities from Tuscany, Italy - Type A ELBA extract 3 (SPAdes) (version 2) | ecosystem: Host-associated > Annelida > Digestive system >... | reverse complement strand
TCTGTCGCATCTTGTCTTGATAGTATCCATGTTGGAAAGCAGTAATTTGCTACTGCCAGCCCCATGCTATGACACATACTTCCTGCTTCATCGCTGCTAGAGTTCCATCATAACCTGAAGACATACATGTTTCGACCGTCATACCCATACATTGTTATTATGGTGTAGTGGTTGCTTGAAGTTTTTTTACTTGGGCCACTCTAAATAAATTTTAATATAATGTAACAAATAATAATTGATTTGTTAAATGTTTTTTTGTGTTTTTAGTCAATTCGTGACTTCGCACATTCTTCATTTCAGATGGCATTATCCAAGGGCATGCCATTGTACATGAGGTGAAGACTGGCCACATGCGTACGACTTGCTAAACATTGTGTATGTTGTATGCATACAGCAGTTTGCATCACATTTTAGATGAGAACTTAGTTCACTGTAATAGTAAAATAAGGAGCATAAAATTAAATTTTTATTTGAAAGGTAAATTTTATGCTACAGGTTGCTCATTCGGAATAATGTGTATAGTCTGCTGGAAAAGTTTTAATATAGAATGTTGCACATTAGTCTTCCGATAAAATTCCAATTGTAATTTTTGTCACTCATTTATCAATCTTTTACCCTTTACATTACTCATAATATGCTGCCGCCAGTGAATCTTTTAGAAGCATAGTTATTACTAGTTGGGTACAGGAAGTATTGCAGTTGCATCAGATGAAGTGCTAGAAGATTGTACATTTTATTCCTGTCTCCGTAGTTGTTATATAAAGTATACTGTGAGAATAATGTTGAGTCTTTGTGAATAAAATCAACTGTTTGTTTTTGTAGCACAAAGAATACCATTTTGAAGAAATATGATGGACGGTTCAAGGACCTATTTCAGGAAATTTACGAAAAGTAAGAATAAATTTCTTTTATCCATCCGTTCCACTGACAGAAGTTATTACAGTACATTATAGGATAATAGATTTATATTAACAGGTAATGTTGTAGTTTAGCAGACTCACAGACAGTAAACATTGAGTCCAAAGAACATGCAGTGATGTGGTTGAAATAAAGTTCTGATGTTAAGTAGTGGGAATCCACAGCGTTTGCACATGGTAGGGAAATCATGTTTGTTACATTCTTGTAAAATAATAGCAGCGGCTGACTATAGAGGTGTTAAGAAATTTATAGGAGAGAATACCGTACATAAGGGCTGGTTGTCGCGCGACAGTGTTTTCTTATGGTTCTCGTATTTGTTTTAGATTTACTGGTGTATAGTGAAGTTAGTGGGCAGACCTCTCTCGGCAACAGTGGTCTCTGCTGAACCGTTTTTGCACGGAACAGGGACACTGTGGTGCCTGCAGAAGGAAATGGCAACTTACAGACCTTTGTGAATCCTTGAGTCCTTGTGGCGAGACCCAGACGATGTCTCACATTGTTGAATCTTGTCCCCTGACAAAACTGAATGGCAGCTTATCTTGGCTACACTCTGCATATGAAGACTCTGTTTTGTGGCTGACCAGTTATGGTTGATGACACGCATACGAGAAGAAGAAGAAGTGGGCAGTGGCACAGCGTCAGAGACATCGAGTGAGCGAGATGACGTCTGAGGAAGCTGAGAAAATGTTAATGAGTAGCCTGGCATTGGTGTTGAAACATGACCACCCGTTCCACTTAATCCCTGTACTGTAGCATCTAACCTGAGATGACGGCCAACTGCATGTAATGGTAGTAGTGGCTATGCCGTTGCCGTGGCACATTATTTAGTGGGTGATAAGATGGTTAAGTAGTGCGTGCAAATAGCCAAGTAGCATAAACAAAATGAGGTAGCAGAGATGCTGTTATAAATCAGCAAAGTGGATGTCTGACTGACAACCGGTTGAGGTATGGAATCCAGATATCCAAATATCCGTTAACAACCCTCTTCATATTTGTAGAGAGTACCAGATGCAGTTTGAAGCAAAGAGAATTTTCTATGAGCATCGGCTGATTGATGACATGGTAGCACAGGTTCTCAAGTCTGAAGGAGGCTTTGTCTGGGCATGCAAGAACTATGACGGTGACATACAGTCAGACTCCATTGCTCAGGGTCAGTTGGTCAGCTGTTGTCGACTAGAGCGATTCATTGAACTTGCTTTACTTTCCACTTGTGTCTTGATGGCTGTTGTTGCTTTGTCCAGTATTGCTATAGCTATTAGCTATAGTAGGCTTTATCGTCCCACTCAACACAATATAGGTCATTTTGGGCTAGACCTACTCTGTTATCTTACGTTTTGATGACCATTTCATTATTGGCGCAATGGGACTTTTTGATTATTATGCCTTATAAATACTCTTACTTACTTATTTACAATACGTGCTAATGTGCCATATTGCATTAAAGAGTAATATGGGGTTAATTTTTGTGTGTAATACAGCAGTTATTGTGGCAGTTACTATATGTTAAGTGTCACAGCGGGGATATGGTTAAATTATATGGTATTTCATTGGTGATGGAGGCAAGTTTACAAAACAAAACAGGCCACAGAATGCCAAAAAAATTTCAAAATTTGTCACAGAAAATGCTAATTTTTTTTGCTGTGGAAAGCTGTGGGCTTAATGATGATGCGTATATTACACAAATGGCAGTAGAGCCAGGATGGGGATGACACCAGCAGTGATGGAGTTGGAAGTTCATCCCAGCTCAGCAGTGAGTAAGCTTGGTTGAAAATAATGTCCAAGAACAAGGTGTCAGGGTCTCAGTCTTGGTCTCAAGTGTTTTTTGTACGTTTTTGATAAGAAGACTCATTGTTGAGTGACTTCGTAGTTCTTTCTGCCTCGGGGTGTTGTTGTAGTTACATCCCAGCTTGCTCATCTGTCTGCATTTCCATTAACTACTGCATACACCTTACAGTTTCATTGTTATTTTGCTGTTTGTATTTACTGGCTGTGATACTGAAAGCTGGTATTGTTTTTGTTGTGTCTGAGTGCGTGTGGTTGGTTCTAGAGACAGGTCTTGTAGTGTGGACCACCATGTAAGTGGTTGCAAGTATTTCGGCAGCTGTTTGCATGTTAGTCTGTTTGTTCTGCTGAGTCAGCAAAATCTTAGCATGACATTGTTGCAGCAGAGATGCAGACATGAAACTTGACAGGTGTGAAAATGGGTGTGGTATGAATACTCAGTGAGTACTCGGAACTCATTGTGTCAGTTTATCGCCACACGCACACATCTACAGAATCGTGATTGGTGTGATCCAATTGCAGATGGCTTCCGGTGTTTAGTATGCATTTGTTAGAATTTGTTGTGCACGTATATGTGATTGTACAGGATTCGGATCTCTAGGAATGATGACAAGTGTCTTAATGTGTCCTGATGGTAAAACTGTTGAGGCCGAGGCGGCTCATGGCACAGTCACAAGACACTATCGTTTCCATCAGCAGGGCAAAGAGACATCAACTAATCCAATAGGTCAGTTGCATGATCGTGACGGCGATGATGATGGGCAGCATTTATTAGCTCCGCTGCTGCTTGCAGCCAGTGGAGCGTATAGTATCGGTGACTGATGTCTTTCTATGTCGTCAAACTTTTTTCAAATCGCTCTCTTACAGTTTTTCTCCAATTCTCAAGAAACTTGGCACAAAACTGTAGAACAGATTTTTCAAAATTTTGATTTAAAAAATTTTTGGCAAATTTTTTAAATTTCAAATTTGTTCTTAGTCTCTTGAATGGCAGCAGCAGAGCAGTATAGGCCCATAGGCTACCCTCTATTTTTAGGATGTGTTGTATGCATTTTGACCAGATGTTGTGGAGAAATTACACATTTCTAGAACTGGCTATGCATAGAGTTAAACATTTTTAAAGTCCATGGATGTGTATTGTGTAGCACTGTGCATTGCAAGTAATCATGTAGCATTCATGTAGCATATAGAAATGACATGTATAACATGTTCATCGCAATTCACTAAACAGCTGTTGGTATTTGCTAGACCCATCGTAATTATTGTGGAAGGAAACAATCAACATAGATAATTGTTTATCTGCTGTTTTTAGGACTTAGGGAGGTGGTCTACTTGTACTGTGCCAGCTGCTGTATGGCTCACCGCACTTCCCTTCTTCTGAGCAGGCAGCCTATTGTAGTTGCATCAACATCTCATACTGGCCTGTTCACACATTGTTATCAAGACTCATGGCAGTGCTTGTGTAGATGATGATGTTTTTCACCGTCATATGGCAGGTGTCCAGCAGCATCCAGTGTACATCACACTAAGTGGACCTCCCAGGTGTGGAAGTGAAGCTGCCGTGACATTACTTGGATCACTGTATCGGATCGGCTAGGCATGAACACTGATACCCAAGGTCTTCAAATTTGCCGATATTGATATCCGCTATCCGTATTGGACGTTCTCTGTAACAGAGTATTATCACATTTGTTCACATTGGTTGACTAGTCCGTCTAATTGTTGCAGTTGTTTGTGTATACACAGCGTCAGTGTTTGCGTGGACCCGAGGCCTGGCCCACCGTGCCAAGCTTGACGGCAATGCTCAGCTAGCTCGGTTTGCACAAGCACTTGAGGATGTGTGCGTCGAGACAATTGAAGCTGGGTTTATGACAAAGGACCTCGCATTATGTATCAAGAACATCAATGAGTTAGTGCAGTGTCACATATCATTGATTGTTTTGTCATCTGCCTGTATAGCCAAATTATGACCATTATCGTAGTACAGTAGTGAGTAAGTAAGTAAGTAAGTAAGTTCACTCTCATAACAAAACGTTCTCCGAGGCAGGTGTAGGCATGATTGAAGAGACTAGTTTTTAACCCAGCTCCGAATTGTCATCGACTGATAGATGGCGAGCGCAGATGAAGAGGAAGACTGTTCCAGACAGTTGGAGCAGCAACACGGAAGCTTCATTGGCCGACCTGTGTCCTGGTTCACGGGACCAACATGTCACCGCGATTGGCCGATAACAAATGCAGTAATTATTGTGGCACACAAGTGGCTTTGCATTGTGAACTTCAGTTGTATGGCTGAGACCTGCGGTGATGACATAACTGTTCTAATGAAGGGATAGAAGCTACCGTATGTGAGGTCAGCTGGACAAGTCGGGAAATTTAACAGTGGTTAAGAGTTGCCACCTTTACATGGGATTCGTTGTAATGAATTTAATATATACATACATTAAAAAAGTTTCTTATAATACTGAAAAGCAAAATTCACTATGTGCATGTCTCTTTCTAATGAACAAATATGTTTTTAGTCTGAAGTCATTAAATGTTGGGAGAGTCTTGCAAACACATGGTAGAGAGTTCCACAGGTGTTGAAAAAGCTCTGGGATGGAGCATGATTGGGATGCAGTGACGGCTGTTGCTAGCTGATGCTGTGTAACTGTCACTGATTATTGTTATTACATATACACTGTGTTTCAAAAAAAAGTTCACCCTTTTGCTTTTCGCAATAACTCAGTCAGATGTTGACCGATTTCAATAATATTTGGTGGGAATGTAGCTGAGTAAATTTGCAGCAAACTGGTATATTCCTTTTATTACACGGTAAAACATGCATGAATATCATGCACAATAAAACGGTAAAATTTATTACGCAATTACGTCACGCGACGCAAGGGAGAAAGACACAGCACAAACAAGTGAAGTATCCAAGTATCAGATAATCAGCCAGCCTAAATTAGACAAGTTCCAGTTGCAATGTTGCAGCAAATGTTCTAAGTGACAGCCAAAATTTGATCATCGTCGCTGAAACCCATGTTTACATGAAAGCGTCGTCTGCTACCAGGCAACGCGGCACACGCAGTGCACACAGTTTAGCCAATGTACACAGGCACGTTAGGTGTCCATCGAATTAAATAAGTAAGAGAAAAAAGGGTAAAAATAATATTACACCGTGACATTAGCAAAGACCTGTCATGCAAGTAATATGATGCAAGAGTTGGTAGAAGCAACTCATATTGCAGTCACAAAAGCTGTCTGAATCGCGATGTTTCAATTGTTCTATTATTGAATTGGAAGAAAATTGAATCTCATTTTGAAACTTGCAGTAGCGACGCTCAACGAAATAATCTCACATTTGTTGCATATAGTCAGGTACATTTCTGCCAAATATTATTTAAATTGGTTTTCATTTCACACTGTTATCATGAAAGTCCTAGGGGTGAACTTTTTTTTGAAACACAGTGTAGTTTGTATTACTTACCATTATGTTAAATTTATCATAGTCTATCATACTCATACATTCTAGTGTGATGCAGTTTACCTGTGCACGTTTCAGCCTTTGTTTACAGGAAAACAAAATGCTGAATGTTTGACTGTTGTAGTTGTAACTGGGGTGTCCGGTGTATGCATTGTGTGGCGGCATGGTAGCTGGTGTGTGCACGTTGTGTGACAGCGTGGTAACTGGTGTGTATGCGTTGTGTGACAGTGTGATAACTGGTGTGTATGCATTGTGTGACGGCGTGGTAGCTGGTGTGTGCACGTTGTGTGACAGCATGGTAACTGGTGTGTATGCGTTGTGTGACAGCGTGGTAACTGGTGTGTATGCATTGTGTGACAGCGTGACACGGAGTGATTACTTGAACACATTCGAGTTCATGGACAAGCTTGCGGCAAACCTGCAGGCAAAGTTGTCCATGTGACTACCATATACAGCACACATGAAGCCTCACCTTTAGCATTATACCGTTTTATTTGATTGTATTATATCATATGTATGCTAATTAGCTTCATTTAATATGTGCATATATAATTGTATATTGTTAATGACATAATATTTTAGTCCGGTGTATATTTTGCCCACCTATTACAAATAATATATCACAAATAGAAATATTTGGTTAATACCTGCTAGGTTTTACATCATATTTGCATTAATGTAGATGATGATTTTATTTTTTTTTTATTTTGAAATTAGTATTGGAAGTGGAGTTGATAGTAGATTTTTATGGCAGGATGTGCAGCTCACTATGTCAATTTATGCACCTTCCCAGAGCAATTTAGAATAACGACGTCAGGTGGTTCACGATGCTTTTTGGATTTATATGCTTTCGTTACAGTAATATTATACTAATATACTATGTTTAACTTCATGTAAGTTGAGAGACTGATTTACAAGTCTTGTGAGTTTTGTATCTTTATACATTGTAATAACATTATTTTGTGACTAAGAACAAAAATTTATTCCACTTTATTTCTTGTCTTTTCCTGTTTGTGGTTGAGTCTGTTTCTGGTGATTATCAAATGAGGCTACTATACATCCACACTTTCATGATCGAGGATTGTGAACCGTAGTGAGTGGCCTAAAATGTTGTGTGGTTGTGGTCGTTATGGGGATGATACATACCTGGTTTTGAATGTCCAGCCATGTTCCATTTTTATGTTTTGCAAGCATGACAGTTAGATGTCTTAGTGGGAGGCCACATGAAAGAGAATAAAGTTGAGAGCACAGTTGAGACAACAATCTCTTTGTTGAACTTTAAAACCTGTGACCAGTGAATTAATAACGAACATAGCAAGGGTGTTTAGTGCATTCTGCGTCCGGCGTCTCGTTGATGTGCAAGTAGGTGTGACATTTCTGTTTAAATATTTAAAATGTGTTTTTACTTACTGGGCATATTGTAATTTTTAATGAATTGTACTATAATTTATTCAGATTCAGATTAAGAAGTTAACTTATTACATTGCATAATCTGAAGAGTTGTTGATTGCAGTCCGTTATTTTCTTGTGTAAAATGAGTTGCGACACCGAACAGTCAAAAGACAGGAAATGTGGCCATACTTCAAAAAAATGTTGTGTGCCCCTATTTTATGTTTATGTGAGGAGTGATGTTAGTATGTGCAGTTGTATGTTGTATTTCACTTGTTGATGTGTGTTTATGTTTCTTATATGTTGTTTCCCATATTGTTATGGCTGCCCGATCATGTGATCTGCAGACATTCTGTTTTGCTGATATTTGTATAGTTTCCTTGGAATGAGACCTCAAGCGGTATTTTATACAAAAATGTGCTTATTCTTAATCAATACATTAGTTTTTTGAAAACTGAGGTCTCGGAGAGGGTGCACTGTAGTTTCCTCAAATCTTTAAATTGGGGTTACATTATGGTTTTGTTTAATAATGCTGTTTTGAGTTGGTCAAAATAATACAAGATAGAGCTGTAGTGTAATGTAGTCAAGTTTAATGTTCCTCTGGACACGTATCTCATTTCGAAGACGATTTTACAGGTCCAGTGAGCCAACCAGCAGTGTCATAGCACTGAAAGACAGCCAATCCAGCTAGACTCACTAAGAGGTCAAGCATTTTACAAATACATTTTTATATATAGCACCATCAAGACCAAAGATACAGAGGCACTTGGAAGATAGCTAAACCAAGCAAGATCAAAACCCAGTGCAGTTGACCTAAGTGTAAGAACTGCTTGTGCCATTGTGCACCATTATAATGATACGCAGTATTATAGTACAGAGACAGTCCTGTTAATGTTACTGTTTGTCTAGACCAACATCATGTCTGAGATGTGGTCAGGTGAAGGTAAGGGACAAGGTGAAGGTATACTTACAATGGCAGACTGTTAGAAAGTCGTGTATGGTCTATGGAATGGTGCCATTTTCAGGTTATTGTTGTATTAGGCATGTAACAAAGGTGCTGATCATTAGTAACAAACTTAGTATATTGTTCAGTATTTTGTCATTGAGAATGAGCCGAACTCCCACTACCTCACGCTGACTGAGGTACTTGATATGGCTCAGGACTGCTCAATCTGGAAGCTTTCAGCAACGTTTATTGCTTCGCACTCTAGTGGTGCCAGCCAGCAATGATGGTGATGATGATTATTATTATTTTTTAACCCTCAGAAAAACGAGGGTAGGAAAAAAATTGAAAAAGTTAAGAAAGAATAGAAAGGCTAATGTTCCAAGCAGTCATCCAACTCAAAACTGTTGTGCAACGAAACAGAATTGAACAAAACAGAAATGCGTTGAAACAAAAATGTGGTTTCTTTGTTATCTCCAGACGTGAGAAATCATCCGACCAAGGTTGGCTAGGAACTTGCGGGCATCACAGTTCATGGGGCCAAGAGACTCCACAGCAATAGGCTGGAAGGTGTACTGGTCTTCCAGTGCACTGTATTTCGCAACCTTGCGGGTGGCGGCCAACTCGGCAACTGCACCGGCGGAGGCGGTTGCAGACTGCAGGTAAAAGTTGGCCAGTGGGCAGATGACCGTCACATCCCAACAGAGGGGTTTGCCTTCCTGCCATTATTCTTCTTCTTCTTATTATTATTAATTATTATAATTATTACTATTTTGTTGAGCCTGTGAACCTGCAGCAATATTTAATTGCCAGTTAAAACTCTGTGCATCAGAACTGTGCAATAGGTGATGATGAAATTGCACGTTAGGCTGTTAACTATATTCTGCATAATAACACAGAATGCTTTTATGACTACGTTTATATTATCAATCATCTTCTAAATTTATATTCAGTTTTTATGATCTCCCGATTTTGTTCTGTAGACTTATAGATGATGTGATGTTAATAGTTGATTAGTAGTTTTTCTATATAATACAGTCGTGTACTTGTCTGTGACATACGTTGTTTTACATTGCTATCAGCTTTATTCTGCCATGGCTTGTTCGTGCAAGTACATGTACATTCCGTAACAAGATGTTTGGCCCCACAACTGGCACAATGTGTGACTCTCCCTGCAATTTCAAGACTGAGTTCGTGTGTTGGATTTCCTTATCTTGACATTTGACCATATAACTTCAGAACTTCTGAAGTTTATCATTATTGCATAAGATTACCATACATGTAGTTGCCAAGTCTGAAGTTCATGTTGCTGCCCGTTAACTACTCAGGTACATTTAATGGGTATACAATATGTTGACCTCATGGCCTTAATCTTCTGACTTTTTAAGTTTTAACTCTGCAAGTTGTTTAGCGAGGTGGTATTATTTTCAGTAGTGTCCATTTGTGGCTGTGTGTGATTGTCGACACAATAACTTTTGAACTGTTTGAGATATCATCATGAAATTGTATGGAGCGTGACTGATGTGGTCAAAAGATTGGATGACTTCAAAAATGGCTGCATTCCATGATTTAATGTCTATGATGTTCTAGCTATATGTGTGCTTTGGTTTGCTGCTAGCAAAGAATTTTTAATACACAAACTATTTGCAGATGTGTAGAATCAGGATTTCCTCAGCTGTATTGTGTGAAATTTTTTTTATTCCAGTTACTTTTTTACAGAAGTTGTGCAAGTAAACAAAAGGGTAGGCTTACATTTCTCATGTGTTACCAAACTTGTGAACACAATATTTTGCAAACGGATAAACCGATTTTGCTGCAAATTGGCACAAGTCATCCACGGGGCAAGGGCGTGAAACGATCAACTTCGGGGGTCAGGAGGCCAAAGGTCAAGGTCACAGGTGGCCAAAGTTAGATTTGGAGGCCTGTCAGAGGCATCACTGTAAACACTGTTGGCTCGACTTCTTTTCTAGTTGAGCTCAACTGTGACTCAAGGTCACTGAAGCTGATGGGTTGACAGGTTAAAGGTCATAAGCCCACATCGTCTGTACGTCTCATCTCAGCCTCTTCTTAATTCGGGAAACAAAACGCTGCACCTGTGTCATTAGAGGCGGGTGGCCGCGGGGCTATCCCGTGTCGGCTAAACACGGCGGCCATGCACACTTCTTGTTTCAGGTGTGTATCACATTAATTAGGCCTATTACGCAACGCTAAGTCCAATTTTTACCGCGCGACCCGTATGCGTAGAGCGGACTATGCCGTGGCAAGATGTCTGTCCGTCCGCGTCCGTCTGTCTGTCCGTCCGTCCGTCACACGCCTGTATTGTGTGTAAACGGTTATACATATCTTCAGTGTTTTTTTCACCATCGGGTAACCCCACTATTCTAGTTTTTAAGCGCCTCACTTTACGTTAGTAAAAGAGGCGCTTATTGAGATAGGCTGTGTCGTGACGTCGTTGGTTGGTTGGTTGGTCGTTGGTTGGTTGGTTGTCACGCGCGTGCACTGTGGCCAAACGGTGCATCCTAGGCCTATAGTTACTATGGAACACTAATAGGAAACCCTACCCCGGGAATTCAATGGTACAACTTTCGACCCCCTGGGGTGACCCCTAACTGGGGAAGGGACCCCCCGTGAGGCGCTTTTTGTCAAATTACTTTGACCTCTTGTTCAATACCAAACGGGATGACAATATTTCGACGGGGATCCCCCCATAACCGCAGCGTCAAATGCAAGGGGTATGAAAAAGTCACGATTTTCGACCAGTATTATTATACTATTATTACTTACTACTAACTACTGTGACATTTGCAAATCTATTACTGCATGCACGTTTGTGCTGCTATTCAATAAATTGTATTGTAATATCAGGCTTTATTTCGGAACTGATGCAAGATAGAGCCATAGTTACTATAGAAGGCGAATAGGAAACCGCATCCAAGCTTTTAAGTTTTGAATGGTACCATTTGACCTGTAACCCAAATTTCAAGGTCACAATACTATTCAACGTCAAATAACTCAAAAACGGTACAAGATAGAGCTATACTTGGTTACTTGCAATGGCGGACCATGGTGTATCGAACGGCGCCATTTTCGATGACCCAGTTTTCAAGGTCACGCTATTATTCTTACGCTGAATAGTCATCAACGGTTAAAGATACGGCCGTAGTTACTATGGAAGGCGAACATATAGGAAACCGCACCCAAGTTTTCGGTGGTACCAGTTTTAATGACCTTCAGTGGCATTTTTTAAGGTCACGATTATTGAACGTCAAATAATTCGAAAATGGTACAACACAGAGCAGTACTTATAATGGCCGACCAATAGAAAGTCATATAATTATCATCTATCGAACGGCGCCATTTTCGATGACTTTGAACGACCCCTATCCCCAATTTCAATGTCGCGCCATTTTTGATGATG
>Ga0209339_1000859_pt1 | contig 11914 bp, 11 predicted proteins | sample OlaalgELextract3_FD_187376 | JGI IMG/M metagenome (GOLD analysis project Ga0209339, IMG submission 187376) | Olavius algarvensis symbiont microbial communities from Tuscany, Italy - Type A ELBA extract 3 (SPAdes) (version 2) | ecosystem: Host-associated > Annelida > Digestive system >... | reverse complement strand
GCTCAAGCACGGAGTGCACGGGACAGGTGGAAATGACGAGCGGTGCACCATGGCGAGCAGAGAGCGGAAATTAAACGTCTTTTGCGCCGTCGCTTATTCCTTTAATGTTACTGCACATACATGTATTGTAGTTGAGCAGGTTCGCATGAAACAAACAACAACTTTGAACTATGTGGGTTGACACGCGGAGCGGCCGCTGATTACAGCGTACTCGAGTTCTATAGCCGTATATACTGCTGATGGGTGACTGCATCAGACGACGTGCGGTCATACTCACACGGCTACGCATGTGAGAGTGCCAAAGTTCAGATGCAGCACAACACCGTGGTCGAATTCACGATAGTAAATTGACACGGCGTCCTGTACCAGAGAAAATGCACAATGCTTGAAGGTCGCTCAAGGTCATTAGCGATGGAGCAATTCAATGAGCCACATATCATTTCATATTAGTGATCTGCAGTAACCGTGTTTCTATCTTGCACTGTTTCTGATATATTAACACTTGTTTAGCGTACGAAACTGTCTGCGACCTTGATCAGTCCTTCGACTGGATAACGACGCATTATAGCCGACAAATGACAACGCTTGGCTATTCGTCGATAAGCACATCATAACGAACACGTGCTGTTTTACGATATAGTAGATGTAGATATATTTAAAACAGCTGAAATGACCTTCAAGATCAAGCAAAGTCATTATTAATGGCGTTGTTTAATAGAGCACACATGGCATCCTATTTGTCATTAGTTGCATTCTTTTACCGTTTCCGAGATAACTTATGAAATATGAGCTTATATTACCAATAATGACTTGAACAGTCCTTCCGGTCATATACGACAGCAGAAATAGTAGGCCTAGCTAGCGCCCGACGTCCGATCATTGCAAATAACTTCGTACATCATTTATGTTAACAATAATGTATTTTTGAGATAATGACTCTGAAAACGTATACAGTCCAGCTTGCGTTGTTTTTAGCAAAGGCTATTTAACAAATGGATAGCCTTTTTATTTTTCAAATTCGCTATTTTTTTCTCGGACTTATGCAAGAAAAACAAAGCCTGCCCCGGTGGCGCTATTGGTAGCGTCGCGGTACGCGCTGCCTGGCTACGGTGATCGGCGAGTCGGGGTTCGAGGCCCGGGCTGGCCGGATCATTGTGTCAGTTTATAGCGGCGTATGCTTTGAGATTAAATTCTGGGGCAGGCACAGAGGGTTCGACGGTGTCCTCTTTAATCTGTGATCGTTGGCTAATACTGGGTTCAGAGACGCTCAGAATTAGTCGCTGCTTGAACCACTGATAACAAATGGCCTCCTGCTGTATGCGCTGGCTGGTCATCAATGGCTCTGTTCACACGCACCGTTAAATTGGATCCTATGGCCCACGGTGCGAGGTGCGCATGAGCTAAGGCCGTGCACCACGCAGTAGGTATTAGCGGCCAGAGAAACAGTGGTTATAGGCCTAGCAGGGTAAATATCATGGCACAAGGTCTCTCTACTTCCGATCCCTCCCTTAGCCCTACACACCTCTCTATAAGGAGAGGTCGCGCAACAACTATACACACACTACACACACCATCGGACGGTCGGACGGACATCAGGACGGATTTGCCATGGCAAAGAAGCGTTCTGCAATAGTGCTAGGCATATACTGAGATGTAGTAGTGGTGGTAGTAATTCGAACCACTTAAGCTTCAAAAGAGCACCTTCGAGAAATTTTTTGGGGAATAATGAGGCTTAAATTTATGCAGTGAAATCATTAACGATATCTTGCAATGTATGCTAAGAGACAGTCCTGCTTATCGTCTAATCCAAGTTAATCTGCAAGACAAAAAAACAGGCGGCGTAGGCTACTGCGTATCGCTGACGGATCGCGTCGTGTCGTGAACGAATCCCGTATAGCCTAGGCCTATATTGCTGGACGGTCACTGTATAGCCTACCGCAGCGCCTGCCTCACTGTCTGCAGCATTCGATTCCATCAGCGACAGACAGCATCGGCTACAGCAGTTGGCGACGATTGGCAGTGACGTTTCTAGGTATGACTACATCTACTAAATCTGGAACATTTTTAGATGAACCTAGGACTACCTACGATCTATTTAATTATTTTTACGTCGCCTCAGTAACAGCCGGCCAGTTATTGTTTTGATTAGCATGCGTTTGTAACTTTAGTAACTCTGACTTTACATCTTCACGGCATCATGGCGCTATATAACTTCTATTGAAAAAGGTAAAATTATTATTATTATTTTTTTAAACCCTCGAAAACCGAGGGTAGGAAAAAAATTGAAAAAGTTAAAAAGCTATCGTTATGAGATTGTCAGAATAGATCATCAGCAATAGGGCTCTGGAATCATGCCATTAAATTTGCCAAGTGGCAGCACTCTGCAATCGGTGTGCCTGGCACCATGTTTCACAATCGTATCGTACCATACGACAGGATAACATTATTTCATCGGGTGCTCAGAAACTGGTGGTTAGGCTGGCTGATTGTCTATCGCACTGATATAACCGAAAATAGCCGAAAAATAGGCATAGTAGGGTGACTGGCGCTATTTTTTACGACTATCACTTAGATCTTATGATTGTACTTCATGATGTCAATAAAGGTTGTTGATGATGATGATGATGATCCTCGAACGCTCCTCATCTCGCCGATTTCATAGAATAAACGTTTGTCACTGTACCGGTAGTTACTGATTTTTCGCGTTGTTGTAGTTGTTCGTATTTTGGAATTTATTTAATTGTATGAAAATATTACAAAACAAGAACGCATAGGCCTACTATGTCCAAGGACAATTTGTCTATGACAAGGCCAGTGACATTAATTTCTTGTGTATCTATTAGAGCGACGTGAAGCTGATCTATAGAGTGTTGTTATTTCGTTACTGAAGCAGCTGCCGAACATAAGTTTTCTTAAATGAAGTGTTTTCACTTTTCAGGTGTTGTGTGCTTGACAAATCGTCGAACGGAAAACTGCGGACAAGCAGCAGTAGGCTATATACGGTAGTCGATATTAGTGCTTATGATTGACACCACTTGTTTCGTTATGCATTCGACATGGTGCGCGAAAGTTATATATATTTATTACAAAAAGGCGAAGACAACGCCGGCGGATGCAGAATGATTAAATATCGCACGTCGGAGCCGAACTCTCGCATACATTCCGTTACGTCAGACACTGAAACACTTCGCACGACTGTCGAATGATGAATTATTTTACCGGTAATGTTGGAAGTTGGGGAGTTAATTGTCCCCAGATCGGTTTTTTTCACTAATGCTTCTAAACTGCTTTGAATTTTGAAAAGCACTTTTGTGACCTTTCTTTATTCCTCTTTTTCAATCAATCAAAATTTACTGACATTTCCTGGATAGGCTACGAAAAGCAAAAAATTAGGATACCTCCACTTTTTGGCTGCTGAAAACCGAGTATACAATTGGAAAATTAGATAAAATATAGTCTATACCATAGACAATAGAGTGGTCTATGTATGTCTTGTTGGCTTTTCATTGTTGTCTCCACGCTATAGGACTCCAATGGAAACTGAGTGTACGTGAGCAGCGTCAATACAGAAGAGTGCATTGGAATTGAAGTATGTCGGCTGAGTGAACGAAATCAAAATGGCGAACAGTAACAGGAAGTGCATTTGGTCTCCGGAACGATAATAGATAACGAAAAAACTCCAACATAATAACAGACCCACTCCAGTGACTTGGTGCCCTAGGCCGACTACTGATACTCAAGATGGCGACCGACAACCGATGAAGAAAAAAACGAGTAAAGATGCGTGCACAAGTCCTGCAAAGCAGCCCATGCCGGGTATCTGTAATCATTACTGTGCATCAGAGAATTGGATAATGTGAGTGGATGAGGCTGGCCTGGTCCCGAACTCTAACAGTGGCCTGCTACGTCGCATTGTTAGATCGATTACTACAGTACATGCAAAAGCCACGAGTCAAACAGTTTCGGAAGCGACATAAACTGTTTACTTTTCACTCTGCTTTCCATACAAGAAGCTCAGCTATCGCAGAGAGACCGCGCGAAGCTTCGTGTCATTGAATATTTTGCTAAGTCACTCAAGATCACTCAAGGTCATTCGAAATGACACTGTTGAGTAGGGAAACTATGTCTGTATGTCGTACCGTTTATGATATATTCAGCGTCAAAGAATGGCGTGACTTTGAAACTAGTGGTAGGGGTCGTTGAAGGTCATTGAAAATGGCGCCGTTCGATAGATCATATACGACTTTCTATTAGTCGGCCATTGTAAGTATAGCTGTAGGCCTATGTTGTACCATTTTCAAGTTATTTGACGTTAAATAATCGTGACCTTGAAATGGTCACTGAAGGTCGTTCAAACTGGTACCATTCGAAAGCTTGGGTTTCCTATTCGCCTTCCATAATAACCATGGCTATATATTGCATCATTTGCGAGATAAAGCGATATATTGGTCCAAAATCGTGAATATTCATACCCCTTGCATTCGGCGCCCCCGTTAGGGGGTTCCCGTTTGGTGTAGAAAAACTAGAAGGTGGTGCTACCCGATGGTGAAAAAACTTTGAGGATATGTATAATCGTTTAGACACAATACCGGCGTGTGACGGACAGACGGACATCTTTCCACGGCATAGTCCTTCTATGCATACCCGTCGCGTGGTGTTCCACGGAGCTTGTAACGTCGCGTATAGGCGTAGGCATACGCGTGCGTGATACCATGACAACGTTAATATAGGAGTTGGCGCTCGACGACGCCTGATGTAAGAGCTTGGAGGCCACAGCTCGTGAGAATATCTGCACTCCGATATTGCACTTTGATCTATGTCAACCAGCTGACCGGAACCAATACGTCACAACTTACGTGTTCGTGTTGGGCCACAGTCCGTTACGCCAACCGCTTGATCGCGGATCGCCTGTCTTATTACCTCCACCAAGGCGGAGGTTATGTCATCAGGTCGGTTTGTCTGTCGATCTATCTGTCTGTTTGTGTGCAGGATCAAAAGTAGTCAGCCGATTTCGTTGAAACTTGGTATTATGATACCAATCGGAAGAACTAATTAACGCTTGGTGGTGATCCGGTACGAATACGAAGTTCGGATCACTTTTCAACTTTTCTTACCTTTGCGGAATAAGGGGATTTTATGACATTTATCAGCATCTTTCATACAGTCACGACACTCGGCGAAATGACTGATACCGACAAGGTAATAAATCCGCAACATTTTGGGAGCAATCCGGCAGATATCCGGTTCCGAATCCGGATTAGTCCGGAAATCTGGATCACTTTTGACTGACAGCAGATAGACAGTTACTTGACTGGTACGAAGCTGTTCGCGTCCCATCACTCTGCTTGCAGGAAATTTCGCTCATGCTAAGACTGTCCTGTTGCGAATTACATCCGACCTTATAAGTCACCTTGGCAAAGGCGATGTGGCACTGATGGCGTTCTGAGACTTATCAGCTGCTTTTGACACTGTAGACAAGGATATACTGCTGAACCGTTTGTCAACTTTTCAACTTTATTTGGCATCCATGGCGACGCGCTTAAGTAGATCAGATCGTAGTTGACGAATCGCACTGAGTACGTTGGTATCAAGACTCCAGTTAGAACAGTTACATACGGTGTCCCGCAAAGATCTGTGACGGGGTGAGTGAGTGAGTAGCTTCTTAACGGCACATCAGCTCAAACAGGCTCTTTAGTGCCATTCTAGGTTTTTACGATGGATAGGATGAGGAGGGTTCTGTTTTGGGTCCGCTGCTATTTGTGTTATATAGAGCAGACGTGGACACGATCGCGAAGCGATTTGGTGTGGATGCCCATTTCTATGCCGACGACTCGCAGACGTACGTCTTCAGCATACCAGATGCATGTGAGTCCTCCGATGCGCGTCTTTTAGCATGTCTTCGCGAGATGGCTGCGTGGCTGCGGGTCAACTGTGTCTGAATCCGTCAACGTCACAGTTCAAGCGCAACTCGACGGCTATCAATCAGTCACTAGTTGCGAGGCCCAGATCACCGCAGTGACATCAGTCAGGAATCTGGGTGTGACAATGGACTCGTCGCTAAGCTTTCTTTCGCATGTCAATCATGTTGTTAGCAGCAGCTTCTACCAGCTCAGACGGATCAAGTGCTCTCTTAAGGCGCTTCCGTTCAACACGGCCAAGTCAACTGCTCTGTCAGCTCTGGAGTACTATGTTCCAGTACTCATACAGCAAATTACGAGTTGCTTATAATGATACCTTGAGACAATTACTAATGAACCAAGATGGTGTAGTGCAACACGTCTATTAGTGTTTCATAATGTGTCGTCATTCCCTGTGATTACTCGTAAACTAGTGTATTCGCTTTTATATTCTCTTCGTGATTGTAACAGTCTGGTGGTTTGTGCTATGCTCCATATTGACATATATTTGCAATCATCTCTGTTGGAGAGGTGGCGTAAGCTGCTATACTTAATTGTTTTTTTTAAATTATTGTATATTGTATTTCATGTGCATGAGCTACGAGCCTGCCATTGAAATAAAGTGAGTGAAAGTGAAAGTGATCAGCAGGATTGACTATTACAACAGCCTCCTCTCTGGTGTGCCTCAGTATGCTCTTGATCGTCTGCAGCGCGTGATGAATGCCGCGGCGAGGATGCTTTGTGGTGCAGGAAAATACTCTCATGTCTCTGGCTTGACGGACAGCCAGCTTAGTCTACCACAGGGAATGGACAAAAATTTAAAAAAAAACTAAAAAAAATAAACTGATGAGCATGATAAGTCCGACGAACGAGTGCTGCAAATTTAATCTCAATCAAAAGTGTAACATCGTAATGACTATGAGGGAGAGACGTGGGAGCGCTAAGTATATTTTATACGTTGGCCTATAATAAATTCAACTAGAAGGGCACTTAGTGGAGCGCATGTACCTCCGACAAAGGTGTTTCGACGGCTCACTGGCTCAGTGAATAAAACCATTGTAAAACCACACGTCGCTGCAGCGGCCAATACGTATACGTCGTATTTTTCCGACGTAAAATTCCGCATACCAGCGCTTATACGACAGCGGAGAAAGCAATCCGGTTCCGGCATCCGGATTATAATCCGGATCGGGCTCAAAAGTTAATCAGTTCGTCCACGTCCCGACATCTGTCGACACGCAACATTTCATCCAAATCCATGCACGCGTTTTTAGTAATCTTGCTAACAGACAGACAAACGCGAGCAAACGCATTTACCTCCTTCTTTGTCGCAGGTAATAACGCTATAGTCTTACAAAGACGAAGATCGGTGCAGACACGAACAAACTGCGGTAGGCCTAACATACGATGTCTATACTTACAGCAGGCAAGGTCGGTCGAAATCAGATAACACCGTTTCTAATGTGTCCGCCGTTCTGCTGAACAACATATTGCAATCACTAATTATAGGCTACTGGAATCAATGAATTTCTCCATTAGCACGCCACGACTCGGGAAGCTGACCGTGTTTCTGGCACAGCCTAGTGAACGAATAAAATCGATTATTTTGTTTATTTGACGCTATGGTGCAAACAGGGTACACGAGTTCCTAAAAATATCGAAATCGGCGTAGCCCGCGTTGGCGTCACTTATACGTTGAACTGACATACACAATGACTCTATATTAGAGCTGTCAAGCGATTAACTTCTTTCATCGCGTTAATCGCGCGATTAATTTTTTAATCGCGCGTTAATCGCGGTTTTAACGCACATTTTGTTTGTTATTTTTCAATTTGTTATTTTGTTTGTGTTTCATTTGCAGGTAGACGTCGTCATCCCATTGCTGTTGAACGCTAGTGTACTTCTATACACTGTGTTCAGAAAAAAACACCCACTTTTGTTTTCTTGCGTAACTCTTAGAAAAAGTAACCAATTTGAATGAAAATTGCAGACAAAGTAGCTAATGAAGCGCTAACTCTAACAGCATAAAATAAGTTGTATTCGTTTTAAAAATAGTCTTTGCTAGCAGCGTTGTAAACCGGACGTCAGTAAAAGTGTCGTTACAGCAATAAGATTTACTATTGGAGATCAACTTATTATTAAATGCTCGTGAATAAATAAAAAAGTATAAAGCAAACCACTTTCTGGAGATGTTTCCTGACAGAGGATAGAGTTGTAATGGAGTGAAACATTTAACGGAGAAAGTGACAGCAGTGGCATCACTAACTCGTGTTCGGGTCGTGGTCGACCACTCAATGCCCACGCCACTGCAACGATCAACAAAATTAAAGATCTCGCACTGATATTTTGATCAGTGTCATTACCCCATCAAGACTTCATTTCCTGTCAAAAACATCTTAAGCAAGCGTTTTTCTACGTGATTTTTTCACTCACATCCATTTAATGAGATGTTTATTTTTCAATCTGCTGCAAATAAATTTGTTGTTGTTGTTGTTGTTGTTTATCATCAGTGGTAAATCTCATTGCTATAACGACACTTTTACTGATGTCCGAATTACATCGCTGCTAGCAAAGAACATTTAAGAAGAATACAAATTATTTTATGCAGTTAGAATCAGCATTTCGTTAGGTATTTTGTCTGAAATTTTCATTCAAATTGGTTACTTTTTCTATGAGTTATGCAAAAAAACAAAAGTGGATGTTTTTTTCTGAACACAGTGCATAGTACTGACGACTGATTATGTGATTGATTAGTGCAGGTCACTAAACTTACTGACTTTATTGACAATGACGGAGTCTTTTGACTTATAACATCGACAAATGTTCGATTTCGGAAATTCGGAATGTTTGTGTTTACTGTTAGCACTGATAATTTGCGTAAATTTTTTCCTGCGTTAAAATTTTTAAAGGCGTTAATTTTTTTAATCGCGATTACTTTCTTAAAACGTTAACGCGTAAATTCTACAGCCCTGCTCTACATGAATTTTAGCGAGCGTTGGGTATAAACGCTGCGCTATTGAGATCGCATTTCTGTCTGTCTGTCTGTCCGTCTCTCTGTGACTCGCTTGAGCTGTGAGTAAACAGAGGACTCTTTGCAGAATCTATTTACACCACTTGGTTGGCCAGGGATCTGGCTAGGTTGTGAAAAATAGATTCCCGATAAAATCCGCTATTTGGTACAGATCACGCGCGTCACAGACATACGGAAAAGCGATCTCAATTAGACGTAATAATTGAGGTCTAACCTACTGTTCAGTAAAAACTTATGTCCATTGTTTTGTATACACTGTCTCTCAAAAAAATATGCCCGTTAAAAATTAATTAATTAATTAATAATAGCGTAACTTTGGCAAATATAAACAGATTTTCAAAATTTTGTCACCAATTCACTCGTAATAAAATTCTCTATTTATATACCATAAAGATTTCCATCTCACTTGCAATTCTGTCCGTCTGTCTGTCCGTCTGTTTGTCACGTTACGGTATTCTATGGAGACGGCTTAACATATTGTCATAGTGTCTTCACCACAGGCAGCCCAATCATTCTAGTTTTATGAATATCAAACATTTTCGCGAAATTCCGACGGGTTCACCACTTATGGGGGCGCTAAATACATGTGGGGTATAAAAATTTCGCGATTTTCGACCACTAACTTGCTATACATCGCATAGGTACAAGATGGCGCCACAGTTACCGTGGAACGCTAATAGAAACAAACTAGTATGCCAAAGTTATTATAAAACATCAAGGGCCATACATTTTTAGACACAGTGTAGGAACTCTATGCAGCGTGGATATGGGAAAAGTCGAAGAGAGTGATCAAATGTTATGCTGTGCGTTCGCTGCGGGCGCTGAAGCCACGTCAAGTTGCAGAGTCTGCCTGCTTCATCATTCGGTCGCCGAAACTAAGCGCTTGATCGGTGTTGAGACTTGACGGTTCGTGTTCGTCAGAGTTCAGGCATGGCTGCAAATGCGCTATGATTACGATAAGATACGAATGATACGGGCACTGCTATAACCTGTACGTTTTTTTTTTGTTTGGGTCAGTTTTAGGCAGTAACGTGTAAAACGTGGCAACTGGATTATCCGTCGTACAGTTTGAGATTTTTATTCGGGATTTTTTTGGCATTTCTGGGCATTTGGAAGCAAACTTTACTGTGTCGCGCAATAAATGATGAAAAGAGTTGCATGTACGTGACAGGGATTAATAAATTTTGTATTCGGCAGACGGACGGACGGACAGACGGACGGACGGACACAGACAGAGGCAATGTTTAATGCCTCCAATGAATGTGAGCATAACAGAAAGTTGGTAAATAGACGATTATGCGCACGTATGTTGCAGATATGGACAACGACAGCGACGTAACAGTGACGGCTTTGAACAACACGATTCTGTACAACGCTCCGGTTTACCTGAAACAGTCCATTCCCATGATGATCGTATATACTCTGGCATATTCAGCAGTATTCTTCTTAGGTAGGCTACACGCTAACACGACATCTGTCTGCTAACGATTTTAGGACTCCACGAGCAGTGGGCCTATAGTGGTGCCAGTTTTTGTAGACTTGGGAGGCCAAGGATAGCCAATACACTTGTAAGGATACCACTCTCCTTTCCGCTTTTCCGTCCTTGGTAGTCAGTTACAAAAATAACAAATAGAAATAGAAATTTGAAACTTCACTTCTAGTACAGATGAAATTATGAAATTTATGAAAGTATTTTGGATGAATATTCACCATCTATCAGTTGTAGGACTGTAAAATTAATTCTATCAGATATTACAAAAATAGTACCGCCGGGTGGGTATGTGTTGTTCAGGAGTGGTGGGTAACTCCTTGATCGTGTGGATGGTTCTGTGCAATCCGCGCATGCGCAACGTGACAAATTACTTTATCGTTAATCTCGCTGTCGCCGACATCCTCGTCTGCGTCTTCTGTCTCCCGATCACCTTGTTGTCCAATCTGCTCTCAGGTAAGCACTATACATACCTGCATGCCAGATGTAGTGTGTAACACGGACGGTTAATTGAACACCGGACGAACGCTGATTTCAAAACATCGGCATCACATCTACGACTGTGTTTACGCAAGGCTACGCCTACGATACGATATGATATGCCCATATTTCACGTGCGCTCGAAAACTAACTGCTTAAGGGGTGTTTATAGCGACACAACTCAACTCAACTCAACTGTCACCTATCAATGAACGTAGTGACCCAGTTGACTCAGTTTGTAGGTGGTGACGTCATAAACAAAAACACAACTGACTTGGCTGTACGCTGTTCAACTGGGTCGGTTGAGTTGAGTTGAGTTGTGTCGCTATAGACACCCGTCTATAGCAACGCAACTCAACTCGACGTCGAGTTGAGCTGTGTCGCTATAAACACCCCTTTAGTCTATCACACGAGATCAACAAGAAGTTATGCTGTCGCAGAGAGGAAGCACCATGCTTCGTGTCTTCAACACTACAAAACCTCGAGCGCAGTTTTACTTCGGCGTTAGATTTACCAATGCGTAGCCTACAATTAAATTCTGTTCATTTGTCTTAGGCGTAACGTCGAAGCTTTCTATCATAAACAAGATTCACTGATGCGCGGCGCAGCGGCGTTTGTTGATCGCGGGAGATGTATGATTCATAAGTGCTCTATAATTTATACTGCACCATCGAAATGTTGATGACACGCAACGGTTCAGCAGTGGTCGATGCTAAAGCCAGCTATTGGTCGAATAACCTGATTATTGCCCCAGTTATGGGTCCCTGTATATAGGAATATTACCATTTGCCATAACGTTTGATGTGGAAAAACTAGAACAGTGTGGCTACCCGATAGTGAAGAAAAATTTAAAGATGTGTTTATTTGTTTTGACACAATACACGAACGTGACGGACGGAGGGACAGACGGACACCGCACGACGCCGCGCTTGTGAATGGCATCGCGCGGCAAAACTAAAAGAAATCATGAAAATGAAATAAAATAAGCCACAAAACCGGTGCGCATAACAAATCACA
>Ga0209339_1000858_pt1 | contig 11918 bp, 6 predicted proteins | sample OlaalgELextract3_FD_187376 | JGI IMG/M metagenome (GOLD analysis project Ga0209339, IMG submission 187376) | Olavius algarvensis symbiont microbial communities from Tuscany, Italy - Type A ELBA extract 3 (SPAdes) (version 2) | ecosystem: Host-associated > Annelida > Digestive system >... | reverse complement strand
ATATAATTGACAACTTTTAACAACATCAATATTATTAGTTTTAAATAGCTTCATAAAAAACCTGTTGACAATAAAGTCCAAAGAAGAAAGTTCTGATTTAGTCAGAGCACATGCATCAAAACCATATAGTAAACATTTGCTCTTAATCAACTGCAAAATTACATGTTTCTAATGTGAGCACCCTAACGATTTTTCAGGACAGCAAGCAAACAATTTATTAATAAACATTATTTCCGTAGCATTTTGTTGGCAGACTTCAAGTAACGACGAATTAATATACATAAGTTCATCTGTTTTTTTCAATTAAGCAGCAAAGTTCTAGAGATAAAAAATTAAATATTTTTATCTTTGAATCTCGGCGTGTTAATCGCTAAGGGTGATGATTAAACAGGAAACGAACTGTACATAATGAAACTACAATACATACTTCGGGCTGTGGAAAAGTGAGCGATATTGAGGGACATTGTTAGCTAATTTTGTGAACACCTATCAGCAGGCACTATGCGGTGTCTCCAATGTGAGCACCCTTCTGTGCTTATAATGTGAGCACATGCTCACATTATAAACAACGGGGTGCTCACTTTAGATACACCACAGATCTAAGGGCTAGCTAATTGGACTGAGTTACTGGGTAGTAGCCTTCATGGAAGACATGGAAATATTTTGTTTAGATAAACTTAAGTTTCACAGAAGCCGGCCTTACGAGTACAGAATGTCCACGTCATAAACGATCAGAGCTTATAGTGACCGTAGCTATCAAACAGCCTACAAACAAAATAGTAATCGTCTTTGCCAAACTTTAGCGTGTCATTGCCGCCTTCAGGGCTGTTCTCCGTTGGATCCAAGAAAGGTCGATCGCAAGGATGGGACGTACAGTAAGAGACCTTAAAATGGCCGTTCGAGATGAGGCATATGGCAGAGCCGCAACCATCCCCAATGCAGTGAGTAGATTCCGTGAATCCGGAATTCATCCGTTTGACAGAGGTGAATTTCGGGGACAGTTAGGTGCTGCGGCCGTAAATGATATTGCTGTCCACCCCTGGCAATTCCAACAGTTTTCACCATTTTGCTGATGTCAGTGTGAGTGCAATCAACCAGTCCATGTCACTCAGTTGATAATACCACCAGTCTACCACGAAATGGTCCATCGCCAGCGACCAGCAGTCGGCCGTCGAGGACCACTCTGCTGTCGACAACAGCGTCTCTGATCACCTATAGCTCAAAAGCTTTTACTGATTTGTTGCCAATCCTAAGGTCTAGCATGAGAAAGACTAGAATTCTAAACCATTCTAACAGGAAGCGTAAGGTTGGTTATGCCGCGATCATAACAACTTCTCCTTGCAAGCGCGTGCAAGAACATGCGTTCATGAGCAAGGGCAGTAGGTCCACAAAATCTGCAAAGCGAACGAGACAGGCGTATCGTCACAGGCTAGATCTGTCAAGAAAGTGGCTGAAACTAATGCGCCGGATGCATCAGTACGTTGCGAACAGAAACGTCTTCAGAGATTGTCTAAAACTGTTCCCGCCAATAACCTGATCCCGCAAGCTGTCCGTCAGTGAATTCCAAACCGACGGACCAGCCACACAGAAAACCCGTAGGCCATAAGAGCTGAGCCGGTGGCGTGTATATGACAGTGACTAGGAGCTGTCGGATGGCGGATCGGAGATGTTGCCGTGATGCGACACCTTCGACTGATTGGCACAATTCCGCGAGGTACAGAGGCGCTTAACCGCGCAGGCAGTTGAAGACCACAACGCCGAGCTTGTACACGACTCGCTCAGGAACATCCAGCCAATTTATCTCTGTATGGTATGGAGGAGTCGCCGTCGCGAGAAGCCTCGGTCGAACTTATGGGTACCGCTGACCACACGAGCTGCGGCGTTCAACACTCGTTTCAGTTTGTTGGTCTTCGCTTTGGGCGCACCCGCCAGGACAGCGTTACAGTAGTCAATGTGCGAGTCAGTGTGGCCGCCGATTCCGAGTCGAGTGAACGCCGAGATCGCTGAAGTTGGCGTAACCAGTAAAAACTGGACGCGCTGTCGGTCGAAGCTCAAATCGGACGATAGCGTTACTCCCAGCAGACGGACGTGGTCAAGAGCTACTGTTGAGTCAGAACAGAGCTGTAGAACTGGAAGTCAACAGTCTTGCTGGGAAATTAAGACTGTGTCTCGATCCGACCCACAGCAACTCAGTCTTGTCCGCGTTGAGCTTGAGGCGGTTAGCGGACATCCAACGGCCGATATGTGTGATGCATTGTTCCAGTCGATCGGCAGCTGACGCCGTGTCGGTGCGACGACAATGTAGATACAGTTCCTGGCATTTTGACTAGCGCCACTTTTGTTATAGCCTCGTTAGGTCCACAGACCAGTTTAGCTAATGTGTTAATGTTAATACCGGGTACGCTTTAGTTCTCACAGTAATTGTTGAGGACTTCAATGCGTCGCATTGAGTTAATGTTCACAGGACTTGTGTTGTTGCGTGAGCACCCCATGCTCACATTAGAGACACGTACGTGCTCACCTTGGAGGACGTGCTTCTAACGTGAGCATCTTGATGCCAATTTAGGAAACGTTGGAAAGTGATCCAAAATTGCATAACAGAACCCATACCTTGTGTTTATTTTGAAGAATAATGGATACACTAAATAAACCCACCACAAATTCCACTAATTGTAAGTCAGTATTTCAGTCAGACGCCAAAAAATAAAAGGTGCTCACAATAGGCACACTTTAACACAACTCTTTGCTGCCTACCGTACAACCGGTTTAAGCAAAAAACTAAAAGAAAAAATAAAAATAAATTGATGAGCGTGGTGGCGGACATCTAATTGCAGCTTACTACTCATTTATCAACCCTGGAAGGATGAAAGGTTGAGTCGGCGTAATTGGCTGACCGATAACGGACGGTTTACCCACATAAGTGGTCACCCGTCAGCTGCAGGTCGAGCGCAGCGCAGGGAAGTTCGTCGGCCAGAAACCGACATTCTACCACTGTGCCACGCAACCAATAAACCCGGACAAGAAAAATATCCTAAATGTTTTAGTGATCAGCGCACGTACAACAGTATGCTTCTACGCGTAAGGCGTACGTTCCTGCTGTTTACTCTAGTCTGGTTGCCTGTAGTTGTGCTATTAGAGCGTGACGAATATGCTATCATGACTATTGTTGTGTAGTCTGCCTCATTCTTTGCGTAAGATGCCGTATAGGTCGTACAAACTGCATGAAGTACGTAGCATATGGTTATATAGATTGTCATCGACACCGGCGTTTATGCATTGTGAGTCGATCATAAACATACAACTCTGTAGTCTTAGGCATAACTTTGGAAACCTTTTATCGATTTTTGCCGCGCGATGCCACGCACAGCGCGGCCTACGCCATAGTGTGGTGTCTGTCCGTCTCAGATATGCCAAGGTTGGGAAAGAAAAATGCGTGAGAACAGAGGGGTCGAGGCTCGAAGGGTCGAGAGCGGGGAATGAGGGTCTTGGGAGGAGCAGCTAAGCCCCGTCCCCACCAGCTGAGGTGCCTGGGGGAGCGCTGTAACCTCCACCAGAGGGGTCTGGAGCGGAACCCCAGCCGAAATCGAATTTATTGTATTTTGGCCTTAAAATCTGACATCTGGTGGCGACAAATTTAATGATTTTCGTGACAGCCGGCGTACAAAATTATGCATAACTTCACAGAAAAAAATGCGTGAGATAGATCTAATACTTTTGCGGACAGAAATGCATGAGTTAAGTGAAAACGCGTGAGTCTCACGCGAGATGCGTGAGACTTGATGTCTGCCGTCTGTCACGTTTGTATATTGTACCGAAATAAGTAAACATAGGCATATCTTCCAACTTTTCACCATCGCGGCAGTATTTCCACACCAAACCTTATGATAATTACCCGCAAACAACTCCATAACGGAGGTGTCAAATGCATGCGAGTGACGTATGAAAAATTGCTATTTTTTCCTATTAGTCTTCCGTTGTAATTACATGCATATCTTATGTCGTTTCCTGGATACAACGATTTATCGGTCGAGAATTTGAGTTTTTGTCGCCGTTGTACCCACTCCAGTCTCCAGTACTACTGAAAGATCTGGATACACGGGCCATATGGCCCTTGTCCAGTACCTGTTTGTGTTTGTGTTTGGAAGCACGGAGGTTCTGCTGCGACCTAAGGTATCAAAGTTGGTTCAAAAACTAGAGTGCCTGAGCTACGCGACAGTTTAAACCGCATGATCATACGGTCATTAGTTTTGAATCAATACTAGCGTGTGACGGACGGACGGACGGACGGACACGCCGCCTGTAGCTAAATCGTGCTCTAGCATAGCTGGGCGTCAAAAATCTATCCCTTAAATTAGTCGGTGTATATTTTGATAATGCCTAAAAGCCGGTTCAAGGGTGACAGCCAATAACAACTTTCGTACTGGCTCTCGAGACAGGGTTGGAAAATATCATGATATTTTAGAAGATATCAAAATATCGAAAATATAAAAATGTCATGATATTTGTTGATATTTTCGAGAAAAAAATTTCGAATAAGTTATTTTTGATATGTTCGATAGTTTTGATTTTTTCCAGAAAAAGACAATTTCTAATAAGTTATATAACAACGGATGTAACACCCGCGCTCGCCATGGGTGTGTGTTTGACCCCACTTTTCTTTACCCTCCGCGGCCCCTGCACACGCATCGTATGGTGACGCGTTTTAAGCAAACAGAAGTTAATGCTAGGGTTAATGCTTAGGCCTACATCTATGCTCATAGGGGCCTACGTTTAATGTTTAATGTGCTAATGAATGACTGCATTGCTGACTACAGAATGGCGAGGCTGCATAGCATCTTGTTGGTAGTTCTTACCGCCGTTATGATTGCAACCGTCGTGGGTCAAAGCACAAGCAATGATTGTGACAAGGAACCATCGTCAGAGCTAGAAGAGCGGATCGCAAAACGTGAACACAAAGAGCGGATTGCAAAAGTTGAACAAGAAGAGCGAAGAGAGCAGATCGCAAGACTTGAAGAAAACCAGCGGATGGCAAAACTGGAACAAGAAGAATTGAAAGAGCAGATCTCAAAACTTGAACACAGGATCGCAAAACTTGAACAAGAAGAGCCGAAAGTGCAGATCGCAAAACCTGAACAAAAAGAGCGGATCGCAAAATTTGAAAAAGGAAAACGGAAAGTGCAGATTGTAACACCTGAACAAAAAACAGCGTATCGCAAAATTTGAACAACAAGAGCGAAAAGAGCAGATCGCAAAACCTGACCAGAAGGTGGCTCTCATACTTGATCGCTTTACTGATCAGGAAAACTTCGCATACTGTCCTGGCGCACAACGTCATGGTAAGTCGCCGTGAATCAGCCATTTACGTCGAACCATTCGTATTGTTTCAACAGCATTATTGCGCCACATAAGCATATACTTGCTCTTAAACCATTGTGTCGTATGCGAGTGTGTACTCAGTGTGAGTGTGAATTCGGCGGTAGCTGGTTGTACGCTGAAACCATGCATAGGAATAAATCTCTGGCAAACCGCAACCTGTCCGGTTGCACATTTGTCAAACAGACAGACATCAATGTCATCAAGCGATGACAACGTTCAGGAAATTTTGGGTGCTATAGGCCAAGTAAAGGCAATATGGGACAGGGGGCTCTGGCGAGTCCCGTGTAGTCGGTTTTTTTCTTAGCAAAACCACACGACTTTTCGGCAACTTCCCACCGGCCGATTTTTGACCAAATTTGGCCACGACACGTGTATCCGTTTCCCTCGTAGATTTTCTAAAGGGATTTTCGTAAATGTTCCGCTTAGGGGTCCAACAAAAATTTCTTTTGACAACAAGTACTTGGTCACAAGTACAAGTATAAGAACACGTAGGATACTTGAGGTGCAAGTACAAATACTTAAAAATCGGTACTTAAATACAGCTCAAATGCAAGTACGCGTACCAAGAACAACAATATATGAAGCTGCTGATGATATCCGAGAGAAGGCGGCCTCAGCGCTATGTCAAGATGGCAAGATGGCAATTTGGAGGGGATATGTTTGCGGGCCTAGTAAAATATTGTGATCAATTACGGCCGCTTTGCGACAAAATTATGAGTTACTGAATCTTCAGCTTTAATGCCGAATAACTCCCAGTATTGCAAAACATGCTAACTCCACAGAGAATACTAAAACGTTCCCTCGGATAGGGCATCCTCCCCAGACCCTATAGGCCTACCCAACCCCATCGGATAGCCCACCCTATCGTATCCCCTTACTGGCTTCAGAGACAAATACCACCTTGTTAGAATGCACCTACGAATTATGCGAAGAAACTGCCTCCAAAATGACTTTCAGTCCGCTTTCGGTTGCGGCCAACGTGGTTTCGGCCAAGTTTTCGCTACGGCCGTAAGTGGAACCTGGTTTCGGCATGCTGCCGCAGGTGGACAACCCTACTGTGCGGGCCGTCATTGAAGCAGCTGAGGCTTTGTAATATGACCGCTGTCTCGTCGTCCGTCTGCCAGTGGCCATACACTGAACATGTTACAGCATGCTCAATGCTCATATCTCTCTCATGTCTAAACCGACCACGTCACTGCCACACTAAGTCATGTTGTTGTTTATCTGTTGCAGTTTGTAGGTATAGGATACCTTGATAGATCAGTCACTTCACCATATATTCAGTGTCGTTTACGGCCGAAACTCGTCATAAAGTTTCGGCGCCAGGTTCTGTTACGTCCATTTCTCAGTTACGGCCTGGTTTCGGAACCAATAAAAGCGGTTTCGTGATTTTTTCTTTGATCATATTTACATTATAGACATATTTTATTCACCCCGAATGGTAGTAGGCCTAGGCTATGTCTGTCATGCAAATAAAATGCTACGGCTAAACATCGTCGTTGTATGTCATTGTCGTGGCAGCGAACTGTTCGATCGAGGTGGTGGCATGCAGTGCGTTCGGTAGTTCCTGTCCGCCGAAGTTAGCAGGAGGCCACGTCAAACTAAACGGAGTTTCTGTGCGGAAACCACCGTCAGAGTCTTCTCGGCCTAAGCACGATCCTTGTTGACCCATTTAGTTGTTCTTGCCAACAGCTACGCGAGTTTGGCACCTATGAGTCAGGCTATGAAGTGAAGGCTCTCAATGATTACCTAAAGATAGTGAACACATGGTAGCATTATTGTGGGAGTACTAGCTGATGCAGCAAGGACAGGCCTGGGCAATGATCTGACAGAGACTCTAGAACACTTTGGTGTTGATGTTGAAGTCACGTTGAGGCACGTTCGGGTTCGTTGCACAGAGAAGCTACCCTGACAACACCGTGCTTCGCAAGGCTCTTAACGAGAAAGAAAGTTTCTCAAACCCACCACACTTTAATGCTACTGTTACAGGTAACATTTTGGTATAATTGCTGTTCATCGATTAGGCACCTGCTGCACCTATTTGATCACGCCATATGAAAACAAGAACTTAGCTATCGCAAACAGATCGCGCGTCAGCTGCGTACACAATACGTTGACAGCATTCACAGGCCTAAATATTACACCGTGACCTTGAAATCGAGGTTAAGGGTCACTCAAGGTCACTGGAAACGGAACCATTGGACAGATCATACACGACTTTATTATTATTATTATTAATGACATTTGTAAAGCGCAAAATTAGCATAAATACACCAAATTACTATTAGTCGAGTTGACGTTAAATATTATCGTGACCTTGAAATGTGGGTTAGATGTCACTCAAGGTCATTGAAAGTGGTACCATTTGAAAGCTTGGGTACGTTTTCCTATTCGCCTTCCATAGTAACTATGGCCGTATCTGTAGCCGTTTGTGAGATATTTAGCGTCAAAAAGTGGTGTGACCTACAAAACAGGGTTTGGGTTCGTTCCAGGTCATTGGAAATAACAGCATTTGATAGATCGCATACGAGTTCCTATTCGCCTTCCATGGTAACAATGGCGATATCTTGTATCGTTTGCGAGATATAGCGACTTATTGGTAGAAAATCGCGAATTTTTAAAAACCCCACCTGTATTTAGCGCCCCCGCAGTGGATGACACCGTCGGAATTTCGTGAAGGTGTTTGATGCTGGTAAAACTAGAATGATTGGGCTACCGTATGGTGAAACAACTATGACGATATGTTAAGCCGTTTTCATCTGATACCGGAACGTAACGGACAGACAGAAAGACGGACGGACAGAATTGCTATATCAATATCGCGCGTCAGTGTACTGACGCGCGTCAGTGTACTGACGCGCGATAAAAACAAGAAGATCAGCTGTCGCAGACAAGCCGCGCGACGCTCAAGCTCATTTGAAATTTTGCTAAGTTACTCAAGGTCACTCAAGGTCATTCGAAATTACACCGTTGATTAGGGCAAGTGTAAGTTTCTATTAGTATTACATTGTAAAATGTTTCTATCTTGTACTTTTTCTAAGATAGGCCTACTGAACGTCGCATAACGGTGTGCCTTTAAAATTCGGGTGAGGTCATTCAAAGTCATTGAAAATGTCACCATTTGATAGATCATATACGACTTTCTGTTGGTTGTTAATGTAAGTATCGCTCAAGTTTGTACCATTTTTTATTTATTAGACATTGACAAATCGTGACCTTGAATATACAATTGTACGTTAGGTATGTTTTTGCCGCTGATAGTATGGGGCAGTCTTCATACACTTAGGCTATATACAGCGAGCCCCAGAAAAAACTAGGGTAAGATTGGGTCATTTCGCTTTTTGGATTAGTCTTTCGCTATGACCAATAACTTAGACCATAGCTTAATCTGAGGGCGCATCCTGCGCAAACTCGGTCTTAGTCCAGAGTTGAGATTAACCAATTTCGCTCAGCGCAAGCTCATTATTCACTCACTAACGTCAACGTGTTTATGTATTTACTTTTGGATTAGGGCAAAAGTGATTTTCGCTCGGCAAAACAGGTTACAGTTTTTGAAACACTGTGTATTGCTTGCATGTGCTTCTCTAAATTTCCGCTGAGTATATATAAATAAATTGTGACGTTTGGCTGACTAGCCATTGAACATGGCTGACCTGTGCCCAACAATTCCTGATATGGGCTTATTGTACTTACTTGCTTACTGTACTGAAGTGTATTTAGATTTTGCACGTTGGTCCATTTTAGATGTGTTGATAGTGTATGGATGTCTATGGTGGTGGATTCTCGAAAGTTTGAGAAATTTCGGTCAGAGGTATTATTAGTGTATGGATCTGGTGTGTTCTGGACTGGAAGTTTCGAGACGCCAGATAGGAATATATAATGGTCGAACATGCGGTCGATCGCTCTCTTGAAGAGCCGTACGTTTGTGTTGGTACGTATCGTTGCAGTGGTTGTAAGATTTGCGTAGCCAAATGACAAATCTGTGTGGTGTGTGTGGGGTGGTCATAGATAAATGAGACCCCAGTTGGTACGGTAATTTTGCCTCAGATTGGGGAATTGCCGGTTTCACCTAGTTTAGGTGAATTGTTGCTCTTACCGGATAGTTTATCCTGGTAGAGTGTGATATAAGAGTCTGGGTGACTCAGGGGTGAGATTTGTGTAGTCAAATCTGATAGTCGGGCAGTTTACTTATACATAGATAAGAGCTGCTGTAGTGTGTAGTAGTCTGACCTGATCCAGTGGTGATAGGTAGGCTGTGTGTGTGTGTAGAGAACATTGTGTTCTAGCTTGTCTTGATGACAGTTGTGGTTGACAGTGAATTGACACTTGGACTATTTTGCTTAGTTTTCTAGATAATATCTGTTTTTCTACTAACTCGTGATTGTAGGTTTGTCTGTTGGTTATTGTTGATTATTGTTTTGCATTTATCAACTGTTTTACTTATAATACAAAGTTTTATTTTGATCTACGGTCTGGTAATTCTAAAAATCTTATAAATTCCGATACTCTGATTTTACTACCGACATAAACGTCACAGTTATGGCGCTGCGAGCAGGATTTGAATGTTTTTTGGAGTAAAAATAGTTCGTAAAATTGTATTTTGAGTTAGTTTGGTGACTTTGAATAACTGTGCTTGTTTGTGTTGTGTGAGCATTGCAGCTTGAATATATATTCCTGTTGTGGTCTATATTGATTGATTGATTGACTGAGATATCCTCGGAGATCTTTGTGATTGGATGAAGAGTTATTATTTTGTTGATATTATATCTGGAGGACCTTCGTCAGAAGACCGGACTTTGGTATACCTTCATTCTGTAATAGTTTAATATTTAGTTATTGATTTGGCTAACTTGTTCGTAAGATTTTGGCTAAATTCTAGGTTGATTCAAAATTTATTTTGAATCCAGCCTTGAATATTTCTTGCAACTTGATTACTGCTGTGTGTAGTAAAATTTGATTTGTTTAGCTTACGTCTAAACAAGTGTGATCAGACATAGACTTAGACTATCTCGTCTGTCGTCGTCTGTATTAATTGTTGAGAAGTTTTCTCACGATTTGAGAACTACTAGAGTTAGGGTTCTCGGTGTGTAAGATCCCGCAGGATCTGTAGTTACCATAGATTTGTAATCTATTGGTAGAGTAGGGTATATTTAACTACCCGAAAACATATATATTCTTATCACGTAGTGTGAAAGAATTGATTTATTAATCAAAAAGCTTGTGTTAAAGCGAATTTTGATTAATCGGTGTATCCTATTAGTACTCTCGGTAGGCTATAGGATAAATTTGATCTATTAAGATCAGTGCAGAGTGAGTCGATTTTGCGGTTTTATTTTAAAATTCCGTAAAATTTGCGTTACGATTCATGATGGAGCACCTTAGCCCAGAGTTAAGGCAGAAGGTGATTAAGATGAGTGAGGCCCGCTTGCGGCAGAAGCTAGAGCAGGCCGGGTACCATGAGGTGGATGTAGCTAAATTCGATCGGGCTACATTGTTGGAGTACTATGCTAAGGTCCTGTTGACCGAAACAGCATATGTTCCTGCTAAGGAGAAACAAGAGGAGGCCGAAGAGGCTGGTAGTGATGGTGAAGAGAAGGTTGAGTTTGCTGAGAGTGATGCCGGTGTGCAAAACACTGCCGGCGGCAGTGAGAAGTCAGCTGAGGAGAGGCGTATTGCGATGAAGGAAAGGTCGTTGTTGCTGGAGGAGAGAAGATTAGAAGAGCAACGATTGCAACGGGAAGAGCAGAGGTTGCAGAGAGAGCAGCAGAGAGAAGAACAAAGAATGCAGCGAGAATTAGAGGAGAAAAGACTGGAAGTGCAGAGAATGCAATTAGAGCAGCAGAGAATATTAGAGGAGAAGAAATGTGAGCTGCAATACGAAGAGCAACGCAGGCAGCGAGAGTTCCAGGAGATGAAATGGAGAGAAGACAGAGCTTATAAGGAGAGCACTGCTGTGCAGATTAAGACTTGGGGTGATGCCCTGAGGAATACGATCACTAAAATGCCCAGTGAGGGTATTGACGTGGTATCGTGGTTTGTCAGTATTGACAAATTATTTGAACAATTAAACGTTCCGGCCGATTTACAGGCGATTTTAATTCGTCCATATTTGTCGGACCGTGCAAAACTTTTAATGAGCAAATGCGACCCGACTCATTCTGCAAAGTATGATAGCATAAAAGCTTTCCTACTTAAAGAGTTACATTTGTCTCCAGCAGTATATTTGGAGAAATTTAATTCTTTGACTCAGGATAAGAGTGAAACATACTCTCAGTTTTCAACCCGACTTATGTCGCTGTTTGATTACTATGTAGGATCACGTAAAGTCAATCAAAGTTATGATAAACTTATGGACCTGATTGTGTATGATAGAGTCAAAAGCTGTTTGAGCCCAGCTTTGTCACGTTATGTATTATCACTTGAAGCTAACCATAGAGATGGTTGGATTGGCCGCCAGGGGTTGGCTGAGGCTTTGGATTCATATTTGGCAAATCTACCAGAGAGTTTTGGTAGACCTCGTTTTGTTCCTGGGCTCCAGGCCA
>Ga0209339_1000857_pt1 | contig 11923 bp, 11 predicted proteins | sample OlaalgELextract3_FD_187376 | JGI IMG/M metagenome (GOLD analysis project Ga0209339, IMG submission 187376) | Olavius algarvensis symbiont microbial communities from Tuscany, Italy - Type A ELBA extract 3 (SPAdes) (version 2) | ecosystem: Host-associated > Annelida > Digestive system >... | reverse complement strand
TATCCCTGACATTCCTTAATTAGCTCAATATTTGAACTTTTAAATAATTTCATGCACATCCGGTTATACGTAAAATCCAGAGAGTGCAGGTCGCCGTTACTTAGTTGACACGATTCTAGGCCGTATGAGAGATATTCGTACTGCCAGCTTCTTAGAAACATTTATGATCAGTGATAATGGTATTTTGCATGTTGCGACAATAACGATGCCGATGATGAAAATGATTTACTATTATGAATTTTAAAAATCACAATTACCAGAAATTTCAAAAGAAATTTATAGTATAAGTGTAATGTACGAATAACATAAAAATAATAATCTATGAATGCAATGTCAGCAATAATAACAACACAAAATATACCAGAAAGTAGATAAGATAGGTACAAACACATTCAAGGTTGTTCCTACACCAACTATTAACGCACTGCATGCAGAGAAAGATCTAGAACACTAGTCTTCTCCTCACACAGTCTGTCTACCAACAATAGGATCTACAACAGACTCTCACCACAGTCTTACAATACACTATCCTATAGACAGTGACTGCTAAGACAACTAGATTTGACCGATAGTCAATATCTACTCACAAACTGAGTATTAGAATACTCACACACTCCGCTCTACTCACTGGATAACACCAGACAGAGCGACAATTCACACACAGTGAATTTAACTGGTAACCCCCTACTCTGATAAATGTTACTTAACACGACCGGGTCAGACAATGGCCTATACCCAACGTAAGATACAATCGTATCAACACACTGACACTGCGCTCAGACGTCGATGATCACGTAAGAAGACGACTCGTGAAAAGATCGCCCCTTTTATACCCAAACAAACTACTACACATATCTAGATGCTTCTAAAAGATGTCTAAGCCGTCAAATCTCCGCTACCACGCGAGAACATTCCGGAATCAATAAATTCTAGACAAGCACAAAGATCTAAAAGCAGATCAAAATCCCACAAAATAACAAATCAGTAAGTAACACACCCAATAAACAATCGGAGAGTCATCGACGCAGTCGTACGAACTTCACACATGTTGTTCGAGCGTCACGCCAAAATTGGTAGAAATAAAATTTTCTCGAGGTATGGTGACGTCCATTCAGTGTCAGATTTGAGATGTCCTATTGAACTGTTTTGTTCGTCACAGTTAGTATTGTAATTAACTCTAGCTATGTCCAGAGGTTGCTTATTTTTTTGTTAAAGTCGCTGTTCACCTGCACTCAGTTGCGTTTGTTTTGCTTTCGCTTTTATTTATTGTTGCTGCCATTTTAAATAATAAATTAGCAACACAAAATTTCTTCTAGAGTTTGGCATAAGACAACCACAATCCATATGCAAACTTCGACATTTTGCACTCGTGATGTGTAGTAAATTTAATTTTGAGGTTTTAATAAGAAATTGACGGTTAGTACAAGAATTCCAGTTACGAGCTTTTAGTAGCGAAAACATACAACAAAAAACAGCTAGCGAACTAAAATCCGCACTCGGCCATATGATGTCTTCGCCGCTACACGTTGGCACTGAAGGACATCAGGAGAACAGGACATTATCAATATCCATCTCCGCCCATAGCTCGGGGCACGCATAATAAATAAAAGAAACTGAATTTTGAAAAAAAGATGACAAAATTGAATAAAGAACAAACTTACGCAAAAAGCATGCATATTGGTATTTTAAATTCATCTAAATAAGAAAAAAAACAGCAAATTTCATATTTTACAGCCAGGTTACGATGAGGCAGTCAGAATTACAGTTTATTTACAAAAAAAACAAAGCCAACTACTTTTTAGCATAGCGTCATCAAATCGCAACTAAACGATCTAATTTCTCGCACAGCGGTTTAAGAAACAATATTGCGCTAGACTATGTCTTCCACCTCACCTGTCACGCGAGATGGAAGACATAGTCTATCCCTGTGTAATGCCTGATAAAACGTTTCAGACAAGTTACATTTTGAGGCAAAGAGAACAGTCAAACAGTAAAAACTAATGATGCTTTGTGTCCGTCAGTAGTTAGCCTCAACAAAATAATCTTTTATTATCGTTACTTAATCTGCAGATTTACCACTGCGTAACGTTGTCTTCGGCGTAACGTCGAGGCTTCTTGTCATACACTACGTCGTTGTTTCGTACCATCAACAAACTCGGCCGCTCACCAGCGACTAGTGTTATAACTCGCCGTGGGCTGTCGCAGCTAAGTGTGTTGCACCTGGCGCTGGAACGCTTCACAGCACGCATTGAGGCCAGATATTGTTCAGAATCGCGATTTCTGCATACGACGCCCCCGTTAGGGGCTTCCCGTCGGAATATTGCTATGCCGTTTGGTACAGAAAAACTAGAATGGTGTGGCGACCCAGTGGTGAAAAAAAATTGAAGACATGTTTATTCGTTTTGACAGAATGTATACGAACGTGACGGACACGCGGATAGACGCACACACAGACACACCGCATGACAGCATAGGCCACGCTTGCATATAGCATCGCGCGGCAAAACCACGAATATGAGCGCATTGCATTGTGCTGTTTGCTGGCGCTATATCCCTGAGGCATAAATATGTTCGCCCACACAGTCCGATTTTTACCTTTCTTGCCCCAGTGATGTGAAGTTTGAACCAAATTAGTCCAGAATGTATGGGCATGATCCCCACCATCGCCGCTTAAGCGTAATTTCGGTAATAAAGTCAAACGTTACAAACAAACAAAGCAACAAATACCGGCAAGCAACAACAATACCGTGCCTGTCGCCCTGATGAGGTAATGAACGTAACTAATTAATTATACGTAATCTTGAATGTGCTGAGCAACTGATGAGAAGCCAACTTCAACTGCACAGTCGGAAGAAAAGCATGTTTCGCAAGGCGTGGTGTTGTCAGTTTCGGTGAATTGCAAGAGTGGCGCCGATGACTGGCATTAGAGACGTTCGCTCGCTGGCTCGTAGTCGCATTAGTAGATTGCCGACAGCACAAGACCGGCGCGTGCGTTGAATCAAAGACCGAACGGATGAATACGACGCCTCCCTTAACACCACCGGCCCGCCGACCGACAACAAAGTGGCGCTGCTCCGTCGTCGAGATGCTGGTTGCCATGGACAGCAGCAGCAGCAACAGCAGCAGGGACACGCCCTCTCAGAGGTGAGGGGCGGTGCCGTTGTGGAATTGGCGAACGGCTGTTGGCTGCCGGTGACGCCGATGGCAGCGCGTCGCAGCCTTGTCGTCGATTGCGTCGACAGTCGATGCCCCGACGTCCGTGCAGAAGACGGCAGCGTTCCAACGTCGACCAGACCGACAACAGTCATCGCGCTGGCTTCATCTCAGCGTTATCCGAGCACGCGTCCGTGTCTTACGCAGCAATAACCCTCTCATCGCTATCAACATTATCAACGATACGAGGAATATTCGCAGTTCTGTGTCGCCAGTTCCGTCGAAGGTTGTCCACCAGGGTTGGCAACTCTTGACAGTCAGCGATGGAGTCGGAACTCATCCAGTTTTCCACGGCCACCGCATTTCCGCCTGCAGGCTGCCGCATACCTCCACTCTCGACCGCCGCCGCGTCCTCCATCAACGAGCTCTTCATCAAGAACAAGTTTCTTGAAGGTCAGAACGACACTTCTGCAATAGTTTTTTTATACTTTGCGCTTTTTGTGTTATTATTATTATTAATTAAATGTTATTATTTGTATATTATTTTCGCGCTCGAGAGTATAAGTCCCGAGAGCTAAAAAAAAGTTATAAGCACATGCTGAGATGGCTACAGAGGTCCGGATCTTAGTCGACAATACTGACAGACTCATATATCTACACCGAGTTGAAACATATTGAACAAGTACTGAAAATTATACGTCGGCGACATCAAATCGCCACCCGAGCGCCGCAGTGCATCGGAATGCAGTCACTTTCGAATTGATTCGAGTTTTTGACCAATAACTTGCTTTCGTAAAAATTTCGTTATGATATCTCAAACGATTCAAGAGTTATCGCGTGGACAAACAAACAAACAAACAAACAAACAGACAGACACTAATGAAAACAAAGCTATACGTTATCGCCGCGCGGTTGCTGGTGGTAGTCACTGAAACAAGAAGGGCGTCTCTCTTACGTCGCCCGATATACAACATAGGCGACGACCGATATCAGACAAACAGCCATAGGCCTATCCTGAATAATTTCTACCCGATATGTCGTATTGTTTTCAGCTGAGTGTGTCTAAAGCCTCTCTTATTTGACTATAGACTGTCATGCATACAGTTATCATTAACACATGCATAGGACTATCAGTCATTTGCTATATATATATATATATATATATATATATAGAGCTTTATTTCACCATAATGCATGGTAGCACGACAATACAATAACTAGTAAATACAAATAAAACAAGCAAAGAAAAAAAACAACAGGTATACAGGGTGTTTCAAAAAAGTAGCCGCCCTCTAAAACTTGTGGAATATTTTCACTTTGGTTAAGTCTTTCGCAATTTTTTGGCAATTATTTATATCCACATGAATCTGCCAATTTTTATACATTTATCTTGATATTTCATCAAATGGCATTAATTTTTCCATGAGTACCCATCGTTTTCACCGTGTCAAGTTTTGAATATTGAATGCAGACGCTTCGTGAGCAAGGACATGGTGCATGAGAAAGCCAATATTTCCAGTTACCCTGCCAATGGGTGAAAGTTGAGCACTGTTAAGAAAGTCTGCAGTCTAGTGGACCACACTGGCTCAGCCGTTCTGCGTAAAGCAGGCAGTGGGAGACCTGCCACAGCGTCTACATGCACAGTTTGTCGTTGTAAGACAATTTTCCCATTTGTAGGCCCTACCAAGCTTTAAAACAATGTCATTATTATTACGTTAATAGTAAAAAGTCGGACAGTTATCGAATTTTTACAATCATCGGACACTGAGACATGCGATGAGAAAAAAATGACGTCATTTCCAAAAAGCTGCATTTTCATTTTCTGGGTGAATAGGCCTACTCAAAACTTGACAGGCTGAACGATGGGTACTGGTGGAGAAATTAACGCCATTTGATGAAATATTAAGATAAATTTACAAAAATTGGTAAATATAAATTATGTGGATATGAACTGCCAACAAATTTGCAAAATTTCATGCAAATAGACTAAACCGAAGTGAAAATATTCCAAAAAGTTTTAGGGGGCTACTTTTCTAAGAATACTCTGTATATAGAGAGGTGTGATAACTTGCAATCTATTGCAGATATCTGTATTTTGCTTGGTAGTTACATAGATTGGACAAAAATCTCGGACAAACTCGCATGTCAAGGTCACAGGTCAAGGTCAAGGTTATTTTTCGGAGGGTTTACGGTAACTCGGTAAGGTTTAAGATGAGTTAGGGTTAGGATTAGGGTTTCATTTTTAGGTGAACGTTACTAAGTTACGTTCGTCTTATGTCATCGCAATTCCGTCTGTCGTCTGTCCGTCGTCTACCTGTCTGTGACGTTTATGCAGCCTACTAAAAGGGTTGAACTTTCGGCGATATTTTTGCACCGTCTAATAGCTAAGGGACTCGGATCGTTTGTGTTAACATTTTGGAAAGAAATTAGAAGGGTTCCACGTGATCGTGCAAGTTAAATTGGCGTTTTTCGACCAAATATCTTTTTATTTCGGAAACGATACAAGAGATGGCCATAGTTACAATGAAGACGAATTGGAACTCGTGCCTGATCTATCGAATAACTCACATTTCAAGGACAAGACACACATTGCAAAAGGAGCTCACAATTAGTTGCAACCCAAACTCAGCCCGCTTTGCAAAAAGGTATTTGGCAATAGTTTGGGTGCACACAAAAATGCTGTTATGAACGTCTTGTTAATCTACAGATTTCTCTGTTATTTATACGTTATTCTACTGAATACAACAAACACGCACGCGATGTGTTCAACGTGTACGTCGAGTATCGCATTCAGGTTGGCTCTGTATAAGAACAATCATGCATAATTAACGATAGGCCTATACAGGTGGCCTGTAAACGATCGACTCTGCGCTTGAATTTGCACAGCATAACTACTGTACACGATTTAAACAGTGTTTTATATGCTAGATCTATACCCAATAGGTAATGTATTTTATAAGTTTTAAAAACAGCTGAAACTTACCACGGTATTGCTGTTTTTTTTAAATACTCCAGGCATACTGTTCAGACGAGAGTTAATGCTCGTTAAGATGAATATCTTGAGCTAACAAGATGGGATTGCTTGCTCGCTAACTTACTTGCTTGAGGTTATGTCTGTTTCCTTCGTATGTGATTCATGTTGCAGCAGTTGGCGCTTTGGAAAATATATGTTTTATGTATGGACACAAATGCGTATAAATTGTGTGTGAGGCTGTGGCAATATTAACTCCATCGCGCACCTTGTTATAGCGTTTGCCCAGAGTTCTCCACCGGTCCATTTCCGATGACCCGACCCGACCCAACCCATCAACTGAGTGACCCAACCCAACCCAAATCTAAAAATGGACCCAACCCAACCCAACCCAACCCGATATAACTAACAGCAAAACTGTCGGCAGTTAATACATCTTTATTCACCATCAAGATGGTAGTACAGTTTAAATAAGATAGTTAAATATAATATACAACTTAACTAATAAACAAACAGCAGTCCGAACGCACATGCAATCCGATACACAAATAGACTCGCGCGAAGATAAATACATCGGTAGCAGATTATATCACAAAGTATAACAACTTACATACGCAAGAGTCTTTTGACAAGAAGATTCTCACACAGTCACACTGTCTAATTTTGCCTGAAAAGTTTTTGGTGTGACGAGCCAAAGTGATACTTCGTAGACTGAAACAGAACTCATGCTGACAATACTTGACAATTTCGATATTATTTGTGTTAAACAGTTTCATGAAGAATCTATTAATGACAAAGTCAAGAGAGGATATTTGTGAGAGCCTCAAGTCCATAAAGAAGAACAGGAACACATTTGGTCTTTAATAGATGGAGTTTAACTTCTTCAGAAGCCAATCTGCCTATTTTGCCGAAAATAGCATTAGCAGCTCTGTAAAAGGAACGTTTCGCTTGAATTGATCTATCACTTGAATGCCCTTGACTGAACATCATGAATTCCCAAATATATAATAATATTGGTCCACGGCAAAACGTGACCATTTAAGCTAGTAATATAGTGGACGAGACATCACATCGTTAATGGTCTTCCATTGTAATTATGGCCGTATCTTGTACCGTTTTCGAAAGATGTTGGTCGAAAAACGCCAATTTTTCATACCCACCCCCTGTATTTAACTTGCACGGTCCCTTGCAATTGGATGTTGTGTAATCATCGAAAACTATAGTACTTTTGTCATATTCGATCCAATCCAACCCAATCCAACCCATCGAAAACTGCAAAATCTCGACCCAACCCGACCCATGGCACCAAACCCAACCCGTGGGTCGACCCGACCCATGGACAACTCTGCGTTTGCCTTTGATCACAGCTGTGTTGCGATTAGATCACACAAACTGTGAGCTAAGTTGAATGAAATGCACATGCACTCAAATTTTCGATGGCTGAATTGACACCAAGGCAGTGGACTGCACATCCACGCACTCAGTGTTGCATCGACATCAAACTTTCGCAGATTCTTCAGAATCCGAAAAAACACCCGCTTTTGTTTTCTTGGATAACTCTTAGAAATATTAACCGATTTGAATGAAAATTACGGACAATATAGCTAAGGAAATGCTGAATCATTTTATGAAAATAATTAGTCTTTTTGTTAAATATTCTTTGTTATCAGCGATGTATAAAGAACGTTAGTAAAAGTGCCGTTACAGTAATGGGGTTTACTGTTAAAGATCAATATTTCATCAAATGCTCGTAAATAAATATATAACAATTCTGTAGATTGTTTTTAAGGTTTCATTAATTATATTAAGTGATGCAATATGAGCATATTTTTCCATATTGAGTACAGTGATATTATTTACTGAGTTTGCTCATGGGTGTCATTTCGAATGAACTTGAGTGAGCTTGAGTGACTTAGCAAAATATTCAACGACATGAAGCATCGCGCGGCCTCTCTGCGACAGCTGAATTTCTTGTCCTGTAATGTTACTAACAAACAAACAAATCGACGCGACCGAAAGCAACACCTCGGTGGCTGGTTATCATCGTGCGATGTAAATAGGATGAAAGTTCGACAGATGAACGATGCCCGGCAGGGCCGTATTTAACGGAGGTTACGGGTTCAACCCCCCCCCCCCCAGAAATTATGACGAAAAAAATTTGACCTGACCTTCGATTAGTCTTTTTCACTGTAACCCCGACAACCAACGATGAACAGCGTTAGTTACTTGCTTATCGTAAATTATATACATCTTTATTCACCAGAAAGGCAGCAGCAACAAGTGAAAAAAGCACCAAACACACAACAACAAAAACAAACAAACAAAAGAGAGAAAAAACTACGCTCAAATCGGGCGGGCTAGTGAACAGTGTTACCACCAACGAACTCTAAAAACATCTGTTAACCAGCGTTAACATAACGTTACGACAGCGCACTCTATGATTAAACTAACAGAAATCCATATTCTAGCCAAAATGGTTGTTGTCAGTGCTTGATTTTATGGTAAAATTCACTAAAAATCGTTTGTCGGCCGGGCTCTACCCTGACCCGCTGACGGAGCTTAAAGCACTCCCCAGATCCCCAAGCTGGATCATGGGGAAGGGAAGGATGGAAGAAGGATGGAAGGGCGGGAGGGGGGAAGAAAGGGAGGAGAGAGAAGAGGAAAGGAGAGGAAAGAGGGGAGAGAAAGAGTCCATAGTCTAAAGTTCTAAACAGCAAATAAGGTCATTATAGACGAATCTCGCTCCTTCTGTAACTTTCCCTTGCCAACCGAAATGCTAGAGACAAAAAGCAACATATTTTGTAAGAAATATAAATGTAACAAGAGTACGCTGAATATTTTTATATCAGTGTTAGCTAAATGTTTTTCATTTGATGTCGTTGTCACACTGTTGCACATGTTTGTTAAGTTAGTTAGGATATGGTCACTGTTTGTTCGTTCACTGTCTGTTGCTTTCTTCTTTCTTTTTTTTATTTTCTGCTACCATTGGTGGTCAATAGATATGTCCAAAGAGTATCCCCCCGAATGAAAGTCCTGGCTACGGCACTGCCGGGTATAAAATGCGTTGACGCCATAGCAAACAGTCGTAAAGCTCACTTCTGCCTGCAGTCTCCATCGCAGTGACGTTGACGCGCTTGCAATGCTGCTGCTGGTGGTGGTGATGATGATGGTGGTATCAATAGCTGATAGGGTTGCGGCAGTACACATTGTAATTGGCATGTAATTCGCCAGAGCGTCGATATGGCCGAACACGTTGAAATTAACGCAGTCAGTAATTTGCTGCAATTACTCTAGTTGACAGTCTGTCTATACTCGGACCGATCCCTAGCACTGTAGCTTTGACAAATTTCTGCATCAGCTGCCTCTTGTGCTCACTGCTGTCCGATGCATACTTTGAAACCATGAAACTTTGTGCCTATTCCTTAAGTAGCATGATATCTTGCACTTGTTACCTGCGCGCCTCTGACAGAGCACGTACGACGTGTTGTGATCACATTATGTGACGACAACTCTCGCGAACGTATAGATGGATGTCAACCAAACTGGGTATAGGCATGGGCAAGGGGCGATATATACTCGTAGATGTAATAATAAATTTTGTCGTTGATTCTATTCCATGGAGATGTGTATCCAGGATCAGTTTTCCACGTTCCTTTATCATTGCGAGAAAATGCATTTCATGACAATCTGAAACATTTCTTATACAGTGATCGGCCGATTTTCATCAAACTTGGCGATTAAACTTACACTGGAAATATGTTGGCGTGGTCCCGGATCCTAAACAGTCCAGATATCCGGATCCATTTGCGGATCCAGATAGGAAATCTTGATTACTTTGGTCTCGTATTAATAGAATAGAATAGATGGCGGCAAGCAGGTTAATATACAGGGTGGCCCAAAAAACGGGGCCAGTGTGTTTCATTGCAAATATTTTGAAAACTCCACGACCAACTTGCGTGGAAGTTGGTGAACTTCTGCAGTATTGTATGTTGAACGCAGTAATTACCTTTTTGTTTAAAAGTTTCGTCGCGCTGTGGCGCCACCTAGCGAAAAACGTAGCTATTGTGTGATGCTCAAATCTATTTGTTCAATGTTAATAAACGACTGCGTTCGGCATACAATACTGCAGAAGTTCACCAACTTTCACGCAATTCGGTCGTGGAGTTTTCAAAATATTTGCAATAAAACACGCTGGCCCCGTTTTTTTTGGGCCACCCTGTACATCTTTATTCATCATAATAATGACGTCACGCAAAAAAGTTCCGGTTTTGAGTTTTGGCCATGTGTCGTCTCCGCATATAATGTGATGCAAGATATCTTTATCCAGTCCAAAGTTATTGACAATTTTTCGAAATTCAAGATGACGTCATTTCGCAAATCGCGCCAGCCATGCACTTTGTACGCGGCGCCCATCAATGTAAGTCATGTAGGCCTAATTCATTGAAAGAGTAAGCCTATGTTGGACCGCGTTGCATCAAACGTTACTGCAACAGAACATATTTATTTAGAGAATTGGCGCGCGTCACTTACATTGTTGCGCGTAAAAGGACGTCTGTCCGTTAGTCTGTCACGCTGTTTGGCTTCGTTAACAAGTAATTACCGGCAGGCCTGCGCGTAGCGCAGCCATGCCGGTATTGTTTTTACTCACAGGCCCAAAAAATAGCTTTTAAGTTTTTAGTTTGGTCGCTTTTGAGCAACAAACACCCAAGTTATAAGCATTTTGTCTGTTTCTTTGTCACGCTTTGGAATGACGAAGTTTGTGATAACGGAAACGATATGAAGCAGTATAATTTTCAAAACAATTATGGTGTCATTGCATAAAGGTCCTGGGGCTCCCTACCTCTGGCAAAATTCTGTAAAAATCGCCTAAGGGAATATACCCCTTTGGGGAAAATGTATACCACAAATGAGCATTTTCGAGGTTTTTTTGGGCCGTGAGCCATTACTAAGCCAAAACGGTAAAATTTGGCGTGACGGTGCGAACCTGGGAGACCCTCCCCATGCCACATTTTTGAAAAATCACTTAAGGGGATATACCCCTTTGGGACAAATTAATACCAAAAATACCGAATTTTTGTCTTAGCAATGGGACAGCCAATTAAATTCCCGACCTATTAAACAAATATTTTTTGTCAAAAAACACCTGCCAGAAATAGGCCTAAGTTGAATTTGAGATTATTAATAATAATAATACGGTGCGCCAATTAGAAATATTAAAAAGAGCTAAGTACATTTTCTTAGAATATTGACTTAAGAATTTTCTCAGTTACTTCTTAGGTATTTCTAACTCCCTGGCACAAAAATATGGCAAAATTTAACGGAAAAAAAGAATATCTTAAGAACGTTTTTGTCCTCTTGAGTTACGATTCCCTTAACGACACAAGATTTAGTGACAATCGCTTCTGCACGTGGCCTGCCGGTATTGCATTGCCTTCGGGAGGTGATGCATCTTGATTTCTAGTTCTTAATGTCTTTCACATTTTGCCTTTACGCATGGATTAGTATGACCGCCGAAGCCTACTTACTTTAAACCTAGCACCGCCCTGAGTCCAAAATATGTTTAAGTATACTAGCACAAAATGGAAAAAAGTTTGCGGCTGTATTGTAGGCATACGACGCACGAGACAGTTTGACGGATAAATTCTGTCGCACTGTCTACTCACGACCGGACCGACCTGACGCTGTCTTGACTCTTGATTACATATACGGGAGACCATACGGTAGCCGCGCAGTTTGCCCACGGAAATGCAAAGAAAACTACCCGCAACTATGTCCGCACGCAGCCGCACGTCCTGCAAG
>Ga0209339_1000855_pt1 | contig 11933 bp, 5 predicted proteins | sample OlaalgELextract3_FD_187376 | JGI IMG/M metagenome (GOLD analysis project Ga0209339, IMG submission 187376) | Olavius algarvensis symbiont microbial communities from Tuscany, Italy - Type A ELBA extract 3 (SPAdes) (version 2) | ecosystem: Host-associated > Annelida > Digestive system >... | reverse complement strand
CTACCGTACAAGCCGTGATTTCAAGGTCAGGCCATTCTTTGACGCTGCATATCTCGGAAATGGCTAAAGACACGGCCATAGTTACTATAGAAGGCGGATAGGAACTGGGTGAGCCATGTGACCACCCACGAAGCGTCATTCGTGGCGCGTACCTCCTGTAAAAATTTTGTCATGATCCGCTATTTAGTTTTCAAGTTATAAGGATTTGAATTTTTTTTCGTTCAGGCTTGAAAGTCCTATTCACACCCCCCAAAATTTCAGTTTTTGGGAGATTTCACCACCAAAGTTTAGGGGTGCATCGTTCAGACCCTTAAAAGGCACTTCCTTGAGCGGAACGACGCGTTTTGAGCCCTCATTGGTCCAGATCGGATGCACAGTGCGACCTGTGGCTTTGGCAAAGAAACCAAAAAAAGAAAGAAAAAAGGACAGTGGCAAACTGGCTATTTGCCCAGACCACCCACGTCGCCATATCGACGTCAAAGTTTGCATGCCGGGTGGCCTCTGGTGTGTAGTTATATATTTCAAGTTTCATTAAAATCGGTCCAGTGGTTTTGCCGCTGTGGGTGGTTGAAAATCGCCCTTTCCCATTACTTTGGCCACTACCGTACAAGCCGTGATTTCAAGGTCAGGCCATTCTTTGACGCTGCATATCTCGGAAATGGCTAAAGACACGGCCATAGTTACTATAGAAGGCGGATAGGAACTCGTATGCTATCTATCAAATGGTGCCATTTCCAATGACCTTGAATGACCTCTAACCCACATTTCAAGGTCACGATAATATTTAATGTCAAATAACTTGACTAATAGTAAGTCGTGTATGATCTGCCCAATGGTTCCGTTTCCAGTGACCTTGAGTGACCCTTAACCTAGATTTCAAGGTCACGGTGTAATATTTAGGCCCATGAATGCCCTCGACGTATTGTGTTTGCAGCTGACGCGCGATCTGTTTGCAAACTTCTTGTTCCTCCCCATCCCTCCCTGCTGCTGCTGCCTTCAGTCCAGGTAGGGAGTCTCCAGCAGTGGGCTTTGGGCATAGCACCAATGGTTCAATCCACAAGTGCATTCTGGGGATATTTTGAGCCCAGGAAACTTGTCTGGTGGCAACAGTTTTTGTTGTTTTTATGTGAATCATAATTTTGTAATTGAAGTGAATCTGTAGTTAACAACATGTACAAATTTACCACCCCTTAATGCTGAGACCATTTATTATGTGGCCCTGCCCTAGGAGGCTGCTTGCATGTCCATCCATCTATCTCGTTCCTACCATTAACTGGAAAAACAGAAAACCAACATATAAACTTAGAGAAAACGTTACCGAGATCAGGAGTAACTGGCCTCTTAAAGCGTGTCGTCGTGGGCTGCACTTGTTAACTAAACAGTATCATATTCTTGGTTGCATCAGCGTAATAGGCTTACTTATTTACTGGTTGTAAACTGTAGTAGCTGTAATAGTTTATAACTGAGTGTTTTATTGATGCAGCATGCTCATGCACTGGAGTTGCTGTCAGACATGATGTATGATGGTGCTCATGTGTTGGATGTTGGCTCTGGCAGCGGCTACCTCACAGCTTGTATGGCAATGCTGGTAAATGACTTCATTCACTGTTCTGATTCATGACCAATATAATTTCTAAAACTGTGGTGTACAGTGCAGCAAAAAAGTAACCACTTAGAATCTTGAAGTGAAATGTATGTCTAGTATCTACAGATAATTGCCAAGTGGCAGTTGATTATCTTTACATCAGTTAGCATCTTTAACGTGACCATGTAACAAATTTTGCATATTCAGTAACGTTTGTACTGTAAAACTGTCATTATGGATAGTCCTAAAACAGTTTAGTACCACCTTAGGATGATGTGGTTGTGAATGATGCTTTGAATGAACACTCAAGTCACAGTGCAGTACTATCTGTTCAAGCCATTGACTGTTTTTACACAAGTGTGACTTAGTATGGAGTTTAGTACCACAGAGATAAATGAGTTCATGTATAAAAGCAATGCATATGAAGTGTGTATGGAATAAAACATGATTTAGTAGCATTTTTGTGGCAACAGTATGAGACCTTCAGATTTTAGTATTCTCTTAATATCACACTGTACTGACTACCTGTGATATTGAGCATGTTGTTACCTGGATTGCTGGAGCTGAATAGATATAAATGACTCTATCAAAACACTGTGTATCCACTTAATGCTGTGTGGAAAAGTGTGAGCAAAACAAAGAGGTGGATATTGAGAGAAGTCATGGAAATGGTGAGCATTGATGTTATTTGGTGTATTTTCCGTTATATTGCACAGGTAGGTGAGAAAGGTGTGGCAGTCGGCATTGACCACATTGACGAACTTGTCCAGTTGTCAGTCGACAACGTCAACAAATCGCCAGACACTGCCCAGTTACTCAAGTCTGGTCGGTTGCAGCTTGTTGTCGGTGACGGTCGCCTGGGATACGAACAGTTTGCACCGTATGATGCTATTCACGTCGGAGCTGCTGCTCCTGAAATACCAAAGCCTGTGAGTAGAGAGGCCTGCTTGCAGTAAACTTCAGGTGATTCAGGAATTTTGGTTCGAATCGATGAAGGCGATATCATGTTACCAGCTGTAAATTTTGTTCACTGCGATATGCCTGTCAAGGCAATAAACTTTATGCTATTTATCCCAACGTGGACAAGGTTGTACATAGCTGCACAGCTAATAAATATCGAGTCATTAAACCAACTATTGGTGGCTACCAATATAAATTATTCCTGTCACGTCGGGATGCTGTACTAATCATCAGACTTCGTATTGGTCATACTCGACTTACACACTCTTATCTATTGTCAGGGGATAATCAACCAGTATGTTCTGCTTGTCAGTCCCCACTCACTGTTAAGCACTTTCTCATTGAATGTGTTAATTTTGCTGCTATCCGTAGCAGGTATTTTAGTGCTTCTTCAATGAAAGATGTATTCAAAAATGTCAATGGACAATGCATCATAGATTTTATAAAAGAAATCCAGTTTTATCATGAAGTATAATCTTGTTATTTCCTTTTATAAATATTAGCTAGTCCCTTGCTTTTAACACTAAACGTTAAGTTTTTCCCTTAGTTCACCTGATTATCCCATTTGCTTTTATTTTTACCTCAAATGCCACCGAATGGCCTGTTTTTTGCTGATGTGCCGTTAAGAACCTACTCTCTCTCTCTCTCTCTCTCTCTCTCTCTCACACACTCTCTCACTGCGATATGGCAGACATGTACTTGGAACTGGCTAGCCTAACCAAGTTTATTAACTTTTTTCTTAGGCTTGCTACATTTACTGAGTAAGCAGGATCACTCTGATATCGGGGATTTGTGACCCTGCCTGATAATTAAACACGATGCTCATCTGTCAAAGAGAGACCGCGCGACACTTCGTGTCATTGCATATTTTGCTAAGTCACTCAAGGTAATTCGAAATGAGTCTGCTAAGTAGGGCGTATGTACGTTCCTAATAGTATTTCATTGACACCATGTCTGTATGTTGTACGGATTCTGAGATACTCAGCATCAAGTAATGGCGTGACCTTGAAACTTGGGGGTCGTTCAAGGTCATTGAAAATGGCGCCCTTCAATAGACTATATACGACTTTCTATTGGTTGGTCATTGTAAGTACAGCTGTATGTTATACCATTTTCAAGTTATTTGACGTTGAATAATCGTGACCATGAAAAGGTCACTGAAGGTCATTCAAACTGGTACCATTCGAAAGCTTGGGTGCAGTTTCCTATTCGCCTTCTATAGTAACTATGGCCGTATCTTTAAACATTTATGAGATATTCAGCATCAAAGAATAACGTGACCTTGAAAACTCGGTTAGGGGATGTTCAAGGTCATTGAAAACGGTGCCATTCGATAGACCACATACAACTTTGTATCGGTCCTCCATTGTAAATGTAGCTCTGTCTTGTACAGTTTATGAGTTATTGGACGTTGATTAATATCGTGACCTTGAAATTTAGGTTAGAGGTCATTCAAACTGGTACCATTTGAAAGCTTGGGTGCAGTTTCCTATTTACCTTCCATAGTAACTATGGCCGTATCTTTAACCGTTTATGAGATATTCAGCGTCAAGGAATAGCTTGACCTTGAAAACTGGGTTAGCTTGTTCAAGGTCATTGAAAATGGTGCCGTTTGATAGACCATACAGTGTATAGGACTTTCTATGTGTCCGCCATTGTAAATATAGCTCTATCTGCTACCGTTTTTGAGTTATTTGAAGTTGAGTGATATCATGACCTTCAAATCTGGGTTAGAGGTCACTCAAGATCATTCAAACCAGTACCATTCGAAAGCTTGGGTGCGGTTTCCTATTCGCCTTTCATAGTAACTATGGCTCTATCTTGCATCATTTCCGAGATAGAACGAGATGTGGGTCGAAAATCTTGACTTTTCATACCCCACTTGCATTCGACGACCCCATTAGGGAGGTCCCTGTCGGAATATTGCCATCCCGTTTGGTGTGGAAAAACTAGAATGGTGGGGCTACCAGACGGTGCAAAAAGTTGTATAACTATTTAGACACAATATTGGCGTGTGATGAACAGACGGACGGACAGACATCTTGCCACGGCATAGTCCGCGCTATGCATACGCGTCGCGCTGCAAAAACTAAAATAAGGCCAAGTAAAATCCATCGGGTAAACATGATCAGCATGTGCATGGGGCCATCACCGTGTAAAAACTACTGGAATTTTGTTAAAATGTCTCCTGGAAGTCTACTGGAAATGTACTGGAGATTTGTTTGGTTGTATTTGTAGGCACCCGGAGTGGGTGTCACAGTCTCGTGACAGTGGATGTCACTGTCGCAGACATAATATGAGAGCAGCTGAAAACTAGACACATAAACAGGGGAGACAAAGCCGTGTCTTCTCAGTTACTGCTGCCTGAGGGAGGCTGCTGAGGCAGACCAGCAATCAGCATTTTTGCATGCTGCATTTTTCTCAAACTGGCAGTCTGTTAGTCTCATACTGTGTGTCACTGTGTGATAATATTGTAAGTAAGTCTGGATATTTATATCCGGCACCAGAATCATTAAAACATCTCAGTGGTGCCGGGTGGTCGAGAACAGGTGCGTTTTCAGTGCCCGCTTGAAGGTGCTTACCGACAGGTTCGGTGACCGCAGTGCTGGTGGCAGACGATTCCATGTGGCTGGTCCATTAACTGCAAAAATTCGTTGTCCAGTTGCAGTCCGGGTGCGCGGAACCAGTAGAGTGCCATTCGCTGCAGATCGCAGATGCTGACGACCTGAGATGGCAGTAGCGGGTATGCAGAGGTCGGTGAGATAGGCTGGAGTGACACCATGAACACACTTCCAGACCATCAATGCCCTCTTGAAGACTACTCACTGACTAACAGGTAGCCAATGTAGATCTTCAAGAACTGGGGGGATGTGTTCACTTCAGCGCACTCCAGAGACCATACGAGCAGCCATGTTCTGCACAGACTGAAGTTTCTGAAGATAAACTTTGGCCACTCCAGCCAGCACAGAGTTGCAGTAGTCAAGCCTACAGTGAACAATAGCCTGTATAAGAGAATGGAGAGCCTCTCTAGTCAAGGAGCGCCTGACTGACTTTACCTGACGTAGCTGGTAGAAACATGAGCGGCAGACAGCAGTCATCTGCTGAGACATGGACAGCTGACCGTCAAGAACCACGCCGAGGTTCGTGGCCGTACTGTCAAACTCAACAACTGAGTTTATCAGCTGGGGTTGAGTGACGGTCAGCTTGGCTAGCTGTTGCCCAGTTCCTATCCAGATTAGCTGAGTCTTGTTGGCATTTAATTTCAGTCTGCTGGATCCCATCCATTGATCGAGACTTTCGACACATGCAGCCAACTGGGCTGCAGCCTTCTGCGATTCGGATGCCGGCACGCTGATGTACAGCTGGGAATCATCAGCATAGGTGTGTGGCCGGACAGTCTGAATGATGCAATGATGTCAAAGATCTGTGCTGCAGCTAAAACAGAAGGGGTCCTAAAACAGATCCTTGAGGAACGCCAGACAAGAGCATAATTTCTATCAAGAGGCTTCCATTGAACAAGACGCACTGAGATCTGTCAGTCAGGAATGACCGGATCCAGGTCAGGGTCATAGCTCCCAAGCCAAAACTGGAATGTTATTCATGACAGTGTCACTCTAATCTTTACATTGCAACCTTGACAATAAGATGTCATGATCGACACAGTCAAAGGCTGCACTCAAGTCCAGTAAAGCAAGGAGGGTAACCTGCTGGTTGTCCATCGCGATCAATATATCTGACAAGACCCACAGCACAGCAGTCTCATTTGAGTGATGTTTCCTGTAGGCTGACTGCAATTTTGGTATAAGCTCATTGACCTCCAGATAGTCAACTAGCTGCTTAACTGCAGCTCTCTCGACCAGCTTGGAAACAAAAGACAGGTTGGAATTGGATACCGGCCTGTAATTCTTAAGATCGTGAACGTCAGATGATGATTTGTTCAACAGGGGTGTCACAACTGCTTTTTTCTGCGATACCGGCAAATGCCCTTCACACAGTGATGCATTATGTACTGTAGTTTAAGAGTAGACATTTATTGTCGTTTTGTCAAGTTTTTCTCTCATTCCTTTGCCATGCAATCGCGACAGTGTTTCTTTCTTATTTGATTAGCGGCTTCCCGGTTTCAGCGCCAGTGTTGTTAAAGTTGCACAGATTATATGGCTACACGATGGGCATATACGGTGCAAACTGCAAATCCTGCGACCATATGACCACCGTTTAATGCCATGCCGGCAACGTAGTATATTGCGGTATCGCGATATATCCCACTATGATATCATGACATGATTATTTCCTATGATTCGATCCATATTTTTGTTTAAGCTCTGAAATAAAAGTAACTCATGCTAATTTCCGATTTGATTTGAGACTTGACCTGAAGTTCTAAAAGAAAATCTGAATTTTCATGCATTTTCATGTTTAATAGGTGATGTGGAATTCTGTTATTTCTGCAGCATATAAATTTTATTATTATCGCACCTCAGCAAACTGACGCGCGATATTGACATAGCAAATCTGTCTCTCCATCTGTCTGTCTGTCCATCACGTTCCGGTATCAGATGAAAACGGCTTAACATATTGTCATAGTATTTACACCATTCGGTAATCCAATCATTCTAGTTTTAGCAGCATCAAACACCTTCACGAAATTCCGATGGGATCACCCCTTGCGGGGTGCCAAATACAGGTGGGGTATAAAAATTTAGCGATTTTTCTACCAATAAGTCGCTATATCTCGCAGACGATACAAGATAGCGCCATTGCCGCCATAGATAAAAAGGAAGGCGAATAGGAACTCGTATGCGATCTAAAATGGTGCCATTTCCAATGACCTTGAATGAACCCTAACCCTGTTTTCAAGGTCACACCCCTCTTTGACGCTAAATATCTCACAAACGGCTACAGATGCAGTCATAGTTACTATAGCAGGTGAATAGAAAACCGCACCCAAGCTCTCGAATGACACCAGTTTCAATGACGTTGAGTGACCTCTAAGCCAGATTTTAAGGTCACGATATTATTCAACGTCAAATAACTCGCAATCGGTACAAGACAGAGCTATGGTTACAATGGCGGACTAATAGAAAGTCATACATGGTCTGTCGAACTGCGCCATTTTCAATGACCTTGTACGACACCAAACCCAGATTTCAAGGTCCGGCCATTCTTTGATGCTGAATATCTCCGAAGTGGCTAAAGATACGACCACAGTTTAATGATCGAACTGATCTTAGTACTGAATCTGGTTCGGGCCCGATCCAGTTGGCTCGGGCTCGGTACCGAACCGCCTGCAGATTGGTCGCCAAATCGCTGCCGCATTATATGAATGCGCCACAGCACAGTAGCACACATGGCCCAATAAGCTCCGCCATAAAGCTTGGGGGAGGGAGATCGCTGACTGACAGACGGACCGGCGCTGGACATAAGTAAACGCGTGCACTGTGTCCGCGCCGGCCAATTTACAACCGGACCACGACATACAAGGGACGACTGTAAACTGGGTGGGTGGGGAGCCACGCTTAGTGTGCTGCATGTGCGATAATTATCAACAAGCTATTAACACACGGGCCGCTCCGCGCTTTCTGCGTGCGCGGTACTGGATCGGTACTGAACCACAGAACTGCATAAACTGATCAGTACTGGATCGGACCGATTTACTTTTCCCTGGATCGTTCGAACACTACCACAGTTACTATGGAAGGCAAACAGGAAACCGTACCGAAGCTTTCAAATGGTACCACTTTCAATGACCTTGAGTGTCAAGGTCACGATAATATTCAACGTCAAATAACTTGACTACTACTGTGTCGTGTATGATCTATACAATGGTTTCGTTCACAGTTATCTTGAGTGAACTTTAACCTAGATTTCAAGGTCACGGTGTAATATTTAGGCCTATAAATGCCCTCAACATATTGTGTGCGCTATACAAATCCGTTACTATTATTATTATTATAAGTTCTTGTTTTATTATTTAAACTAGTTCATCGGACTTCTGTGGCTTTTGTGTAGCTGGTGGACCAGCTGAAGCCTGGTGGTCGTCTCATCTTGCCCGTCGGCCCAGAAGGACACAACCAGTCACTGATACAGATTGATAAGCTGCAGGACGGCAGCACGGTGAAGAAGGAGTTGATGGGAGTCATCTATGTGCCACTTACCAGCAAAGAAAAACAGTGGTCAAAGTATGAGTAGGTCACTGTTGTCTTTATTTTCTCTTAGTCAGTCCTGAGGTGAACAATGCAGTGTTTTGCTTAGGGGTAGGTCTGCATGATGTACTCACATTTTGGTCACTATTGGTTGGGATGTTTTGGTGTTTGAACTTTACTGAAGAGTCAAAGTTTTGGCTTTTGACACTGTTGTTGTCATTGATTGTGTAATAAGCACATTTGTCATGACAGCCCTGCAAATAGGGCCTACGACTGTGACTTGCAAACTTGTCACAGCAATGGAACAGCGACTTTCCAGGCAGATTTTTGCAAATAATGTGAAATTTGGTTTTTGCAAAATTAACTTTGACTGTTCGAAGCCAGAATCCCTCGTCTATGTACCTCAGTTAGGCTTAAGTATGTACTGGCATTTGTTCACTGACATGATCATTACCTGCCCCTGGTCACTGTTGGCAGGTGGGTACTATTTTGGACAGGATACATGGGTCTGTCCCACAAAATGAGCCATTTTTGTCACGCAGTACTATGCAAGCCGGCCTATGTCGTCATGCGGTGTCTGTGTGTGTGTGTCCGTCACGTTCATGAATTCTGTCAAAACGAACAAACATATCATCAAAAATTGTTCACCATCGGGTAGCCACACCATTCAAGTTTATCCATGCCAAACGGCAAAGCAATACTTCGACGGGAACCCCCCTAACGGAGGCGTCGAATGCAGGTGGGATAGGCAGAAATCGCGATTCTGCCTGCTGTTAATGCTGCAACAAGCCAGGTGTTGTCAACACGGTTGCCGGTGGACCACGGCCACCATCCCGTTAGTTGTGACACAGCGCTGGTAGTAAGTGGCGGTGTTGATTGTGGGAGAAGACGACGAAATGTTTACGACAAGAAGCCTCAACGTTAGGCCACAGACAACAGAACAGTGCATTCAACTGCATGCATGCAGTGATAAATCTGTTGTCTACATAACTAACAATAAAAGATTTTACTCAACGTTTTGTATCGTTGAAGCTAACTACTGACAGACACGAAGCATCGCATGGCCTCTTTGCGACAACAGAGCTATTTGCACTTTCAAAAAAGACCAAAATGTTCCTCAATGGTTGCTGTATTGCATTTTGGTGGTTGAAAAGTCCAGGTCAAAGATACAAAATGGCAAAATCGTTTTTTGGCCATAACTCCACCATTAATTGTCAGCTTTAGTTCAAGAAAAGACCAAAATGTTCCCTGATGGTACCTCTGTTGCCTCACTCCATTTTGGACTTTAAAAGGTCAAGGATGTGTAAATGCCAAAATCGTTTTTAGCAGTAACTCCACTGCAAATGATCTGATTTACTTCGAGTAAAGATCAAAATGTACACATTCTGGGGACGTGTATGCATCACACTGCAGATTTTCTTGTTTTGTCTGTTTTCTTCTATTTTAATAAGCAACATTTGAATAGCAAACAACACAGTGCAACAGATGGTGTCAGTATTTTGTATGTATATATTGTACTTTGCTACGTATATATTGTACTTTGCTAAGAGTAAGTTTGCTTTTGTTTTATCTGTACTTTTTTAGGAGTAAACGATCGGTCGATCTATAATTTCAGAGTGAAGAGCCTTGTGTCTGAAGCCACCTCGTTATGCAGTTCGCATTTTTTGTTGGAACATTTTAACAGCTGAACAACCGTTGCATTGCGCTTTGTCTGTGCTTATTCTCCGGTTTGTTGGTCTTTTGTTGTCGTCAGTATCTTGATGCTGCTTGTCACTCAACAAGATTTCTGCAGTGTACTGCCTGTGATTTTGTGGTGAATTGAGAAGTAGACGAGTCTTGTGTTTCTGTTATGATTTTCTTCATTTTTGTTTGCTGGTAGTTCTGCAACTTAATCATCCTCCGTAATTGAACAGTCCAGACGTACTAACTAGTTCTTCTGACTGACAACTGTTTATCTTTACAGGCAGTTCTGTTTTTGGTTCCGGTTCTGCTTTATGTCATCATTTTTGTCTTATGTTAAAATTTTACGTACAAAATATCCAGTTTCTAAAATATGCAGTTAACAATGAAGTGTATTTGTTGTATGGGCACAAACTGCAGTGTTGTAAATTACATTGTGTGTCATATTGATTGGTATCACAGTCTGAACAGTAGTTCAGACAGTATTAATGCCAAACTAATTCCTGTGGGAAATTATTTTTATTTATACCTTTTTTCTGAGACTTGCCTACAGTCAGACCGGTTGATGGATTTTTATGCGCACTAGCTTGAAAGACGTGAACTTACTCAAAGATGTGCCTTTTCAGGATCATAAGATTTAAATTTAATATTAAACCCTATTTATCCCCCATAATTTAGCCCAAAACTGGACTTTTTTCGACCAAAAACGCTTAACAGTGGGGCACTAGGCACTGAAGAGTAAACTACCCTTAGTCATCATCATAGTCTCGTAAGAGTTGCACAGTGAATAGGCAAATCAGGGTCAGCGATTTAAATATGGCACTTTCGATGACAAATTTTAACCACGGTCCCAGTTAGCCCCCAAATCCCAAAATTTTGCATTACAAATATTAGTTTTTTTCCATGAAACACATCGTTTCCCATCATCACAAATGCACATGTGCTACGAACTTTTTACACCACTTGGGTACGGGGACTTGCTTACAAATAGGACCAAAAATGGCAGGGGCTGGGATAGGAGCATTAAAAAAAATTTGGGATCCCCTACTTTCTTGCAACCGTTGAATCTAATGACTTCAAGTTTGGTACACAACTTCGGTTAGGGGAGTAGCTTACCGAGAAACAACGTTTAGGACCAAAATTGGCAGGTGTCTGGGCTAGTGGAGCATCCAAAAAAATTTGGACCCACTACTTATTTCTGCAACCATTGAAGCTAGCAACTTCAAATTTCATATACAACTTGGGTTCGGGAGTAGCTTACCAAGCACTATGTGTAGGACCAAAATTGGAGGGGGTCTGGGCTAGGGGACATCCGAAACTTTTGGGACCCACTAATTATTTTGGCAACTGTTAAAAGCTAGCAACTTTAAATTTGGTATACAACTTGGGTTTGGGAGTAGCTTGCCACGAAACAACATTAAGGACTAAAATTGGTGGGAGTCTTCCAATTCCAATAAGGGGCACGGCTTTACAGCCCCGTAGGCCGAGACCGCTGAGTGGGTCCAAAGGCCATCCCCAAAAGGACTCCTATTATCTAGGGACTAAAGTGTTATGAGAATCTATGT
>Ga0209339_1000854_pt1 | contig 11934 bp, 2 predicted proteins | sample OlaalgELextract3_FD_187376 | JGI IMG/M metagenome (GOLD analysis project Ga0209339, IMG submission 187376) | Olavius algarvensis symbiont microbial communities from Tuscany, Italy - Type A ELBA extract 3 (SPAdes) (version 2) | ecosystem: Host-associated > Annelida > Digestive system >... | reverse complement strand
AACCAGCTCGACAGGCTCCGTTATAGCGTGGGTATCTGAAATTAGATATCTTGGTGTCTACTTTTCTCGTTTCCGTCGATTTAAATGTTCAATAGATCACGCTAAACGTTCGTTCCATAAAGCTGCTAACAGTGTCTTTGGTAAAATCGGACGATTAGCTTCTGAAGAAGTGACCCTTCAGTTGGTTAAAAGCAAATGCATCCCCATCTTACTTTATGGCCTGGAAGTTTGTGAACTCAATAAGTCCCAAATGGCCTCACTGGACTTTACTATTAACCGATTTTTTTATGAAGCTTTGATCTAATTAGTATAAGTTGTGCTTTGTTGTATGTTGTGTAATATCTAGTTAAGTTATTTTTATTTCGTTATTTCGTTATTTTTTATATATTTTCTATTTTTCTTTATTTTGTTATTATGTCTACCTTTGGTGAATAAAGCTGATCATTGCTCGTGTATTCTGAAAATTTCATGACGTTCACCGGCTGTCTGCGCGGCCAGGTAATTAGATTGAATTGAATTAGTAGCAAGCTATTGGCGCTGGTCTAGACGTAAAATGTAACTGACGGTGATGACTGTATAGATAGCCGAGCTGCGCCACATTGACTGTGCTCAAGTGACAAAGTGAGTGTACAGAAACAGAACAATACAGTAGATTGTTTTGTGCTACTCATTAGCAGACGCAGTCGTGTCCGTCGCCAACAATGAAGACGACTTTCAGTTCGTATTTCTGTCAGTCAAAGTGTCATTTACACGTCAGGTCGGCAACGCAAAGCTGCTCCCACCGGCGGCCACCGAGTTAGAGAGACCCCACGCGGTCATCCCCGAGGACATCTCCACTCAGCGTGTGTGGTCATAAATCCATCTGTCACCTCTCAACCAACCCGAACTGTCTCTATTTCACTCAAGTGGCTAGCTGCTCAGCACATCCATGCTTCGTATCCAGTCGCCGCTTTCATGTTTACGTTGAATGCCACGTACAATTGTTTATTGTATATTAATTAATATATTTCGTGTAAAGTAGCAACACACTCAGTACAGTCACATCTTAGCTATACGAGGACCTTAGCTATCGCTAACAGGTCGCGCTCAACATCACATAAAAGTCCTACTGGTCGAATACGAATAGTTCGGAACAGCTTGCCATTAGATCTTAGAACTGCTAATTCTTTACCAGCATTTAAGAATAACTTAAAGACTTTCTTATTCCGCCGGGATTTTAAGTAGCCTATGCCACCGAGCGCCTCTGATTACAGGTCTTAGCACCCGATTTTTGCGCGACAGAAATTTTATTATTAGTATTATTATTAGAAATAATTGCTCACATATGACGTCCGACTGTTGTAATTGACTTCGTACATTTGCTGTATTTTTAAACTTCAAACAATGAAACTGTATCTGAAATGATCTTCAGAGATCACTCAAGATCACAACAATGCCATCGTTCATTGAATTGATCGCTTGACCTTTCTCTGAGAGACGGGGAAAGTAAGTAGGTGGGCAGTAGGCCTGCACTTATTTTCATGCAGACAATCGTTTGAAGGTGACAGCCTAATTCAATGGGCCACCTATCACTTTATAGTATGATCTGTATAGTAACTGTGTGTCTATCTTGTATCGTTTATGAGACATTAGACGTCGAATAATGGCCACGGCCATACGGAGATTACTTCATAACCGAAAATGGAATCTGAAGTTAGATTGTGTGATGTCATCAAATAAACTCTATAACAGGAACTTCAGGAAGTGCGTGTAAAGGCCCGTTTATAGCGACGCAACTCAACTCAACGTCGAGTTGAGTTCAGTTGAGTTCAATTACGTCGTCGGGCCTTAAGACCTAAGTTGAGTTGAGTTGAGTTGCGTCGGCGGGTCGCTGTAGACGCTTTACCGACGCAACTCAACTCGACGTCGAGTTGAGTCGAGTTGTGTCGCTATAAACGGGGCTTAAGCTGTCAACTTACTTACAAACAATAGGCGTATTCAGAACTTAGCTGTTCGTGCATTTTGTACAAGTTTCTACGGGCGTAGGCTATTTCTCATACAACCAAACTTTATTAAAACAGCACATATTACTTTTAGTGCATGCAGTCTATCTAAAGTTGTGCAAAGCTCGAAAACAGCATAATTATAATGTTTATAAATTACAAACACAAAACGTTTGCGTTTTGCGATGCTGGCAGTTGACAGATTTAAATGTGCTATAGCGCATTCATCTTTATTCACCGAAAATGGTATTTCACGCTTATGCTTTGATTTGTAAACATTTTAATTTTTTTGCTGTTTTAGAGCTTGGGCTTGTACAACTTTAGATAGACTGCGTGCAGTTTTTTGCCTAATGCTGTTCAATATGACTCAGAATTGTTTAAAATAAGATAGGCCTAACATATTTTATCGATAGGCAACTATCAAATGATACAATGATACAAGCTGAGGGCCGCCGCGGTAATTTGCTGCCCCCCGCAGCAGCAGCTGATAATGGACTTGCCCGCCCTGCGGACTATTCCACAGGTCTGGTGAAATGAAAGAGGTGTCACCCGCTCCAGAAGATTGTCTCGCAAGCTCGGCATGCAGAAGAACGGTCTCGCTGGAAGATAAAGAACTCGCCAGAGATCTATAAACGCATGGGTGGCTGTAGCTGCTCAGTCATCAGCACTTCGTGGCAGTATGTGCCATTAATCGTAACCTCAGGATCGACAAATATCAGGTTCGTTTTTCCGAACTTGGACACGCCCACAAACACCATCAGTGACTTGTTGAAAGTCGAACGTGTTCGCAGCAGAAGTTTCGCAAGGTAATGTAAGGACACGCTTAAGGTGCGGTGGGAAATACAAGACCTTACTGCAAATTTTGCAGAAGCCAACAGTAAAATATTTTTTTAAATCGGTCCACATTTGCCAAAGTTATGTCTTAGAATAGAGTTGCATGTTTTTTGACTCACGGTGTAGGCCTACAAGTAAAATAAAAGTTTTACCGTCAACGACTATTCTATCACAGCTACATTATTTTGTGACATTTTGTGGTGTATGTCCTAAATAAAACATAGCTCGTCGAAGGTTGAATTCAAGGCTATTCAGTATAATGTAAATAAGCTGGAATTTTGATTGTAATGAAAACGAATTCGGTTCTATTATTTCATGTCAACAAACGTCGCCAAACAATGATTATTTTCACACTATTTGTCGGTCTTGGTGTGTCGCAAATGTTCATCGACTGTGCTAAGTGACCTGCTAAGTATGTCTAATGATCGGCGCTGATTCTTTGATAGACGCAGTCGACCGGCGATCGACGACGTTAAGACAGCGGCGTCGAGCGTGTGAATAATGTTTGCACGTTTAACAGTCGTCAACTCAGCACGATACGAGTCGTTCGAACCACACGTACGACAAGACAACTCGGTGACAGAGGTGTTCGCACAGGTCCATTACAAGACTGAGATCCGCAGGGTTTTGTGATCCACAGATTCCGTGTGTGAAAATTCGGAGTTTAACCCTCTATATAACATATACATGTAATACGCGTTTCAGGCCGGCGACAGACAAACGACCAGACAGAAGGACATGGCCATCACATAAAGCCCTGCTTTTGCGTCAGGGGCTTAATGTTATTAAGCCCCTGACGCAAAGGCAGGGCTTTATGTGATGGCCAAGTCCTTCTGTTTGCGTGTTTGTCTGTTCGTTTGTCTGTCGCCGGCATGAAACGCGAACTTGTCGGGCACTGGTCTGACTGGCCCAGCAGTGCTAGCGGCCGTGAGCGGCCGCAGCGTTGCTGGGCCTGTCAGACCAGTGCCCGACATACTGATGGCGGCGGGGGCTCAGCGCGTCGGCCGCAATGACTTTTTTTCCGAAACTGGGGGTCGTGGGTACTTTAACTCTAAGTAACTAGTTTTTTGACAATTTAAGCACAACTTCTGTTCTATGTGAGAGAAAACTTGACGGGCGAGTTCCAACCAAGCCGAGCCAAAATCAAGATCGATTGGCCAAAAAACCCGCGACGTATCGTCATCCGGCGAATGTCGAATGAAACAAGCGGGGCGAGGTTTGTCGTGATTTAACTGCTTGTTCTGACTGAAATCGTTGATTATTGAGAAATGTTGCCAACCATCAAATGCTTCGGTTGTTTTTCTGAAGTTTGCGAATGACGCAAATATTTATGACGTTGACGTCGTTTGGTCCGAAACTGCAGAAACGACGTGTTTTGGGCCTCAAAATTATGACCAATATCGATAATAAAATTAAAAACAGACCATTCGCTTCTGTTCATAATTAGAAATTTAATTTAGTCACGTAACGTTTCTTCCGACATGTGCTGTGAATCGGAATATCTTTCAATACTGCAGACGCAGACACGCCTGCAGATAGATAACGATGTTGAGGATTGATAGGCCTACCGGATCAACCTTTTTATAATCCGCAGACCTCGTTCGCGCAGCTCCATACCTACAGTGGTCGTCGCGAGGACGAGCTAAATTGATTTGAAACCCTTCTTTGACGTCGGCAGTGGGGCTGGGCCAAGACGAACATTTAGTGGCGGATAATTTGAAGCGAAACCTCTGCCAGTTGTCATAAACATGACAATGCACCAGGGTGCCGGACGACACAATGGCTCGACGCTCGGCAATAACTAATGACCGCGATCGCTTTGTTGTCGCGCTCCGCCAACTGCGCTTTTCGACGACACAAAATTACAGGGCGCCTACGCATAGATTGCTGGCCAGTTTAGCGGAGGTGCTGCTGCAAAACTTCAACTTCGTAGCCGCGGGGGTGGATCTCATGTCGTAAGATGCGGGCGACGTCGTCCTGCTTTCATCGACCACGACTTGTTTCCTGTCGTCTTAGACGGTCGACTATTTCCGGACATGAGGGCTCGACTCTAATGACGACGTCGAAGCACCGTTTAGCAGGCAAACTGGTAGTAATTAGACACGCCGATACGTTGATTGAAACATGTACAGCAGGCCTACTTGCTACAGTAACTTTCGTAAAACTGAGTTAAATTCGACCTCATCCGCTCCTCTCCGAACGTCATCAGACAAAAAACAAAAACAACACGCTATACTGCCGCGGGCCAACGCTGTACCGACATTAGTGAGTTTATAGATAATCGCTAGGTGGAGATAATCAATTGTAAGCTATGTGAACAGTTTTTTAACCGAATGATGTGCTTCTTGGCTCAGCTTACCCGACATCGACCTATTCTGAATGAATCAAGTCATTTTCCCGTAATCCTGCTGAGAAGAAACAAAAACACACCCGCTCAAAAACAATGAATTGTCGGGCAGTGTCGAAATGTGATAAATGATTTTTACCTCTAAACCAAAGCCACACTTTCGAGGCACATCGAGGCCAGACCAATACCAAGAGTACAGAGCGACAAAATCAATATCACGGGCTGCATGCGGCGCAGGGATAACGGCGACCGAGCACGTCACGGTTTCATATGGGAAAATGAATAGCGAAAATCGACCTCTCAGATGGAAACCCCTTAACCAATTGAGGAAAAATTCGGAATATTGATAGAGATATGCCCCCAAATCAAATTTTGTGCAATTTGGTTAATCGGGGACTTCTACGCAGACGGGTGAAATATAGCCTAACATTGCTGCGCATCGTCATGCTAGACTGCATGGCGGAAGCATAATATTTATATTATATTAATCTCAGTTCACAAATGCTTTCTATAGTCCATTCGTCCCTTTCGTCTGTTGTCACCAAATTGTGAACATAATAGTTTGACAGCGAATGAACTGATTTTAATGAAAATTGGCACAAGTGATCCGCGGGGAAATGGACGTCAAAGATTTCCAGCTGGAATTGAAATACCGGGTTAAGTGTCATTAATGTATTGTACACCGGCCGATAAAATAAAAAACAGCAATTATTAATCTAAACAACACAGTTTGCACACACGTTAACGGCAAAATCGCAGATCTAAACAGAAAATAGCATTTTAAATAGGCCTATCATAATTGAGATTTTTGCCGCGCGATGCGATGCATAAGCGGGGCCTATGTCGGCATGCGGTGTCTGTCTGTCTGTGTGTCTGTCTGTCACGTTCGTGGATCATGTGAAAACGAATAAACATATCTTCAAATTTTTTTCACCGTCGTGTAGCCAAGCCATTCTAGTTTTCCATGCGAAACGGGATGGCGATATTCTGACGGGACCCCCCTAACGGGGGAGTCGAATGCAGGTGGGGTAGGCAAAAACGCGATTCTGGACGAATATCTGGCTTCGCTGCATACATGTCTATACAGTGTTGTCAACCGTACGAGTCGCGAAGTGTGAGAAATAAAGCCGCGACGGATGGCGGCGAGCGTCGAGTGTTTGTGACGGGCTTGACATTATATGCTGGAGACGAAGGGAGGTCAAACCCCTCCGGACACAACCCCCTTCTTCATAACCTCGTTTTCTGCTCGTAGGACATCAATCAATCAATCAATCAATCAGTTTTATTTCAGGCAACAAGGCCCATAAGTGAAAAGCAACGAAAAAAGAAAAAAAAAAAATAAACACACAATGGTAAAACAGACAGGACAGAACTCGGCGAGTTGAAAACTGACACTAACCTGTATTACTGACCCTATCCGACTCACGAGGCGGGGTCCTGACCCCAACCGACCCACGAATGGCAGCAAACAAGGGGGATATTTTTATGACCTAGGAGTGTTTGTCCGGGAGGTTTTGGTCGGACACCGCCGGAGATAGGAGACTGCAGCAGAACAGAATTTAATAGAATATTATGCACTAGTAAATCTGAAGCCGCAGTAACTAGTAATAAAAAAAATCTGCGCTGTAGGTATGTTGAAGCTGACTACAGACAAACACGAAGCATCGCGCATCCTCTCTGCGACAGCTGAGCTTCTTGTTAGTTGTGCTACACGTTGACATTTATAGGCAATGTGCACTATCCATAGACCTCTAAGAATAGCATATCGTATTACTAAAATCCATGCAGTTCTTGCATGGTTGTGTCACTTTGCCGTTATCATTTGTGTAAACTACGTTTTTTACATTAATTTAACATAGATTAGCGGATAAAATGTTACATAACTTAAGGTCATGTTGCACAATAGTAGTCGTTTGTGTCGTGTCTAATTAATGTGCTAAACGAATAGGCCTACAGTGTGAGACGTGGCTTCTAACAACTTTTGCGCAGTAACTTAGCCTAATTGATTTAAAATATTCGTTATGTGTTTGTTATTTGAGCGTCAAGCATTGAATCAGCTGAGGTGCATTTTTTTCTGCATGGCAACGTGCACACGGCTTGTCAGCTTAGAAATGTTGTATGTGAACAATTTATGTCTAGTTCTTGATTGCTGATTGCATACCTTCACTAGCATTTACTCTGGTTTAATTGTTTTATCATTTTAGTTGTTTCATTGTCTGTTTGGTGCCACTTAGCGAAATAGATGTATATAATATAGTCCAACTGGCCAAGGCTTATGCAGTGTAAGATTAGCAGCTTTTTGTCTTTTTGACGGTAATAGGAAAGTAGTCACAGATTAGATTTTTTTTGTCACAAAACAAGCATGACTTGAAAGACATGTTTGTCCAGTTTAATCATAATAATTTCATAAAACGAGTTGTGATAAAAATGCTAATAAAATATATCTACGCATAAAATATTACAAATATAATATCCAAAAGATTGCGCGGTGACACTTTATAAGCATTTCTCGCATAAAAAAATTGTAACTTGTTTGACAGATAAGTATAATCTAAGGAACACATACAAACATTGATGTTATTGTTGTTGTTGTTGTTGTGAAAATTGTTTAACTCTGTTGTCCACAACTCCACATCCACTATAGCCGTAGCCCATCATTAACCCTTTAATCGCCACAGTAAAACTGCAGAGCAATGGACCATCATATAGCACTACAGTGATTGGTACACTGGCCGTTGATGGGTGGGTCGTTACATTTGGTACAGCGAGGAGGGGTGTGGGCGGGGCCACGGCCCGTCCACACCCCTCCTCGCTGTACCAAATGTAACAGTCAACCCATCAATGGCCAGTGTATCAACTTCGTATTGTTCGACGTAGCGCTATAATTGCCTTTGGAGTCTAAAGGGTTAATTAATTGACCTTGTACGTACGAAGTGCTGTCACTCTGTGACTCATTATGAGTCAGCACAGCTCAACGTCCCATCATTTCGGAGACGAATCTTCCAGTTCCAGGCGCGATGCTTTGTGTCATTGATCGCTAAGTTACTTAGGGTCACTTAAAGTCATTGAAAATACACGTAGCACCAACCAATAGATCGCATACGACTCACAAATTATATTTGGTTGATTGATTGATTGATATCGGCGTTCCATAGTATACTATCTTGTATCCAACTATCACAGTTCACTAATATTGTATCATTTCCAAGAAAAGCACGATGATATTGGTCGAAAATCGATATTTTGTATATATCTGCATTCGACGTCCCCGTTAGTAATGGGTTCCTGTCGGAACTCGGAATATTGCAATAACGTTCAGTGTGAATAAAACTAGAATGATCACGGTGCGGCTACCCGAGAGTAAAAAAAGTTTGATGATATGCTTCGCCGTTTCGACACAATACCGGAGTGTGACAGACGGACGGACAGACAGACGGATATCTTGCATGTGATGGTATTATTGGTGAATAAAGACGATTATAGTCCGCGCTATGCGTGTGCCGCGCTATGCATACGCATCGCGCGGTAAAAATCAGCCGATAAAAAAATTTAAAATCGACACTGCAGTATTCACTGTATATATTTTGTTTTCATTTGAGTAAAATGAGTAAAACGTGTCCGGAAACAAGAGCAACAGTATTATGTATACAACTTTTAACTCTTAATCAACGCATGCATTGCATGTTTAACGCAGAATAGACATCGATTTAATAAATACAACTTCGCTGTAGTAAAGTGTAAAGATGTATATGGCTCAACAGATGTCATTAGTTATAATTTGTACACTCGCGTACTGCAGTAGCGGATCCAAAAGTTTGAGAAGGGGCAGCAATCGCGAAAGACGCGTGCATGGATGGGTGTGAAGAAGAGCATTCCATATTTTTTTTAAATTTAAAGTTCATATGCCTGTTTTTCATCCAACAGAGCCTAAAGTCTACTTTTTGTATTCACAAGGGGCAAACCCTATAGTGGGGCCATGGCCATTTTCCCCCTTCCTGTAGCAGTACAGATCCTTGTCTCCGAAAATGACCTATAATGTGTCAAGTGTGACGTTAAACCCCTCTCGGATCCGCCGCTGTTTAAGGTGACGATCGTATAAGCTAACCTCACATGCACGCAACCATCCGTGTATCTAATGCTGCGTGATGGTGATTAAAATAACGGATACAAATAAATTACTATATTATACGTTTTCTACGCTGCACGGGAGTGACAGAACAATCACAGAATAATCCTGCTATATGAATCTAATAAGAAAATACACAATTACACATAAAGATCGGTGATAATAGACTACAATTCTTTGCTTCCGCTAGGCATGGCAGGTGCATGCAGACAATGTTGCCTGTCCCTTCGTTCGTCTGTTACTAAACATTATGAATATGATATTTTGAATATACGAATTCGCTTAAGTAGTCCACGAGGCAAGGGCATAAAACGATCAACTTTGGGGATCGATCAGGAGGTCAAAGGTCAAAGTCATACGAGAACGAGACCCAAGAATAAGACAGATTTGGACGCCTATCGAAGGCATCGTTCTTGACCCTTTAATAGCGTCGAGTTCATTCTATAACGTTGCTTCAACAAAATATCTAATGGGTTATTGGCTGTAATGCATGAAAATAATGTGCGTTATATACTATGTTTTCACGTCTTTAATTGTTATGCTCACGCGTATATTTTTTCATAATACAATGCACATCATAAAAGCGGTTGACCTATGTTGACGATCGATCAAGTCACAAACGGTCGGACAAAGACGAATAGTAATAATTACGTCCTATACAAATGATTGTGGGTTGACTGAGTTACGTAGTGACTGGCTTAATGCTACTGAGGCAGATTGACGCCTCCAGTCATCGGCGACGTAGACGTCGTAGCCGAGCTCTGGATGTTGACGCAGATGCTGCTGCAGGTCATGCTGCTGGTGATGATGATGATGATGAAGATGATGTTGCTCGGGATGCAGATACGGTCTGTTGAAGTAAGTGGCTTGTTGCTGCTGCTCATAGCGACGACGAAAGTCACACGACGTCAGGGGTCGAAGGTCACCGGTCGTTACGACGTTCGTCATCTGTTGATCGTTGTACGCAGCTGGATCTTTCCCATGTTGATATGACGTCATCGACGGAGCGCCGACGTACGATTGTTGATCGACCGGAAGTTGTCGATGATACGTGACCGCTGCCATGTCAGTCGCGGGCCGGTCCGTGAATATGGCGGTGGCGGGTTTCAACTCAAGGTCGTCGGCGAGGTTGAAGGTCACGGATGACTCGGCGGTACACGACGAAACGGTCTCGTCGCTGATTGCTGACGTTGCAGCTTGTCCAGTCGCCGCAACTCGCTTCTGTTTTTGTCGCCGGTTGCAGAACCAGACTCGCACGACCTCGCGGTCAAGCCGCAGCGCGTTGGACAGCCGAGCTATCTCGTCGGCGCTCGGTTTGTGCTGACGCAAGAACGTCGCTTCCAGAGTCTCCCTCAACGTCGCGTCGATACTCGTCCGTTTCTTTCTCTGCCTACACTGGCCGAGCGTCGCCGTGGCCGGATCGCCGGCGTCAGCTTCTGAGGACCCGTCTGTCGCGCCGTCGGCACCGTTCAACCACCGTGCTAGCAAAGGTCTCAACTTCCGCATGTTCTTGACGCTTAGCTGCTGCGCCTCGAACCGACAGATCGTCGTCTGAGAGAAGACGTTGCCGTAGAGGGTCCCGAGTGCGAGACCGACGTCGGCCTGAGTAAATCCGAGCTTTATACGATGCTGTTTAAACTGGCGAGCAAATTCCTCCATGTCGTCGTCGACAGCGCTCGTCGACGCCGGAAGCGGAAGTCGTCGCGCCCAGTACGAGCAGTCGGTCTTGTCGTAGAATTCGTCATGCTCAGGAGAAGTAGTTTTCTCCGGCGACATCAGAACGCTGTCGTCAGTAGGTGGAACCACGTACTTCCGGTTGTCGCACAGCCACGCCCTTTTCGACTGTAATACTACTTCCGGTCCCCACGCTGCCGCCGCCTGACAATGAACCGGAAATGGTCGGGCAGAGTACCAACCGACATATTCATCGGATGTTTTAATCGGCGTCGATGGTACTGCGACATCATGCGCAAATGACTGCTGGACGTGTGACGTCATCCAGCTAAGGTCGTATTCTTGTCCTTGTCGACAACTATCGATGTCTCGAGTACCAGTGTCCCCTTCAGACCGGAAGTAGCCGGGACTTGTCGGCGAACAGATGACGTCACCACGATTGCGTCGTTTGCTGATGACGTGATAAGCACCGTAGTTACTGATTACGTCATTCATTCGTGCGTCCGACACTCGCTTTTCGTCGAATCTCAAACTATTGCGTTTTATGATTGTTTTCAAATATTAAATTGTGCAGAAGAGATACGCACATTAAATGTTATCAGATCGCATGCATCCGCTATCTAATGAGACAGTTGACCGTTGCTAAATAGCTGTTGACACTTGACTCATTGATGCCGTGACGTCAGTCAATGATGCGTGACTAACGTGCCGTGATTGGCTGGCGGAAGGACCGCCCACGGTGCACGTGTGCCTGCGATTGGTCGGCGGTGAGGGACGGAAGTCGATGGTCATTTTGTGATGTGAAGACCGGTGTCATGTTGACCTGTCATCGCCCCGCAGCGATAATAGACGCTTTCTGTGTCACAACATCGTTGTGTTGAGACTGCGAACCGCTCGTCTGGCATCTCCATAATGCACGCGCAACACTAACGCTGACCGTAATTCACCGGGTGTGGTTATCCCCCCCCCCC
>Ga0209339_1000853_pt1 | contig 11948 bp, 12 predicted proteins | sample OlaalgELextract3_FD_187376 | JGI IMG/M metagenome (GOLD analysis project Ga0209339, IMG submission 187376) | Olavius algarvensis symbiont microbial communities from Tuscany, Italy - Type A ELBA extract 3 (SPAdes) (version 2) | ecosystem: Host-associated > Annelida > Digestive system >... | reverse complement strand
CAACCGGAACGTGTTAATGCTACGCCAAACCGGCAACAATATGGGCTAACAGCTGAGCTTTTTGTTCTCGATTCCTGGTAACCTGTAGAGCGAATATCGCACAAGTCTCGCACGAGTGTCGCGCGAGACTTGGAGGTGTGACCAGGCCTTAAACCACCAGACGGCCGACGTAGACAGAAACATAGCATTAACTATTAACGGCCTGTTTGTGTATGTACAGCCTAGTGGTTGGTGGTCGACGGCTGATTTAATAATGTTATCATTCAACACTAGCACCGGCGTATAGGCATGTCTGGCGTGAGACAAATACTGAAGGTCCTGCAATCACATTAGGTTCTGCTTGAGAACGGCTGGTGTGCATTTTCATTGACTGCGCTGTCCTTCACTTTAACACTACTTTGATGGCTTTTTAAACAGTCACATACAGGGTGAATCAAAATAAAATATCCCGACACGAAAAGTGCTATATGAATACAACAACGCAGAAAGATGCTTTCTCGTACCAATGACGTGAATGTCAAATTCGCATTGAGCGACGCCGTGGATGCCATAGCGACGGTCACGTGCCCTGCAGACGACGCGATGAGTGCCGAGAGCAAAGCTGTGATTGGTCGACGCGTTGCCATAGTGAGAGCAGGTGTGCGCAAGCGTCTGCAGGCCGTCGCCCGAGCGAAATCTGACCTCCGGTTTGGGAACAACGGCCGCCGTGTCGGACGTCGTGTAGACCAGACGATGACCGCTGGCGGACTGGGACGGACACACGATCACCTTCGGCGGGATTATCTCTACCAGTGACGTCACAGCAACGTCATTGATTCACATTCGTCGTCATCATCGTCATCATCGCGAAAGTACTGCACAGCAGTGGAGTGTTTAGGATTTCAGTAAGGGGTGAGGCTCCGTAGGCGCCGATAGGGGTGGGGTGTGCAGGAGGGGACTCCGCAGAAAAAGTCATTATTGTCTCAAAAATGATAAGTCTGGGTGCATTTTTACGCAGTTTTTGACAGGCAGAAAACACGGACAGTCACTAGAAGACCTTGGGACACGGATTTTACGGTTTTACAAAAACAGTGCAAAAGTTACCCAAAAAATTCACGGTCAAACCAAAACGGGGGAGCGCGGTCGCACCACCGCCCCTCCCTAAATACGCCACTGCTGTACAGCTATTCTAAAAACGGAAAAATAAACATAGGTGGTTCCAGACACGTCAAATCTCACATCGCGCTCCATTTCACGGTGCTGCCACCTAGCGAATTTAACGGCATTATCCCAGAATCGTTGCCGTTAATTCTAAAAGTTTCACGATGACAGTAAGTTGCATTGCTGTAATAACCGTTTTCCTATAACCATTAACCGTGCTAAGAAACGTTGTTGTTTGACAGCTCAAAACCTCTTTGGGGTCTACAGAGACCAGACAGAGTTTCATTGATGTCACTGTATTGTTTTTGTTTACCACCTGATCGAAATCCATGATCTAAAGCTTTGCGCTAATCAGTTATTACTAACCGAGTTTCGCAGGAGTGTCCAGTGCGAAAGCCACTCACATCAACCTCATCAACTCGACAAAGTGCAACGTCGAGCAGCACGATTTGTTAAGAGACTACAGGCGGACCACATCAGTTTCAGAACTTATCTCTCAGTTAGGATGGCAGTCATTAGAAGAACGCAGGAAAAGTGCTCGTGTGTCCCTGTTCTACGAGGGTCTGCATGGAATGGCAGCTGTCCCCCTGTATGAATTCCAACATCCTACAAGGTACATTCGATACTATGGAACTGACACATTTAGGCCTACAGTTGTCATCTCGGACTGATGCCTACAAGGTCTCATTCCTCCCAAGGACAGTGACAGATTGTCACGCTCTTCCTGCCTCCACCAGAGCCAAGCAGTCTACTGATGCCTTCAAGAAAGCTCTCCACAAGTTCCCAGACATTCCTGCTGACCGTTGCTGAGTCGTGCCACTCCAGCAGTAACGGGTGATCACTCACCGCTGGATACTCACTGAAGAATTGAAGATCAACTTCATCATCATCTTCAGCGCACAGCCTACGATATGTGTTAGACATCATAACGCTAACCAACCAACCTAGCGACCTGTAAACAAAGTTGAAAGTGTCTTTATAATTACAATAACATGGCCACAGACCGCGGAAGGTTCAAGGTGTACGAAAGTAAAGGTCAAACTACTTTCTTCCCTCTCGCCTTCAAATTCGGGCCCCAAAGCGCTGCCCTGCATGCCACGAAATAGTACCCCCTTAAAACAGAGAGTGTTTGGGGAATGGGGAGGCGATGTGAGATCCCAGCCGGGGGCGAAGCCATACTGCATGCCAGAATGCATTTATAACAAAGAAGCGGAGTTAACCAACTGAATAGTACAACTTGATTTAATCATGAAAAAGTGGGGTTCAAACAATATTCTTTGACCCACTCAAAAAGTGGGGCCAACTGACCCTTGACCCCGCCTGCCTTGGTGGCGCTGTTGGTAGCGTTGCAGTACGCGCTGAAAGAAAGAAAGACAGAAAGAAAAGACCCTTGACCCCGTGCTTCCGCGGTCTACGAATTTAAAGTGACGCTATTGCAAAAGTACGGAATGTCATCTTTAACACGAAACAGTGCAAACACTACCATCCATTTCATGAGATCTGTCCTGATACTAAAACACAGCGATTTTTCTACAGAAGTTTGCAAAAAACTGGCATAAATCCAAACTCATTTCGGGGGTTTTTGGTATTGGTAATAAAATCGGCGTTGAAAAGTAACCAAATGGTGACCTACTTTCGCACTTGGGCAGCTGATTGGTCCAGCGGCCGGAGTCGGCACAGATGAGTCGTTCGCTTCCATTCAGCTGGTACCCGGTCTCACAGTGAAAACTGCAAGCGCTTCCGTAAGCGTGTGTACTCGTCGTGCATGCACGATAACCGTACAACGGAGTACCAGGGTCCGGACACGTGATCACTACGCCAACACAATATAACATACAGTTACAATATAATCGTTACTTATTTATTACGTCCGCATAAATTAGGAAACTCAAATTTTACACATCGGTGTCCGCCAGCTGTGCGTGGAAGTGTCAGTGATAAAACAGTCTTATCTACCGCATCTAGTAAGCGAGACAAGTATAGCTATATAGCTAAGATCAGTTGAGCGTGCCGGTGGCAGAGCTATTTTCGTAACTAAAACTACAAGAACTTGGCTATCGCAAAGAGATCGCGCGTCAGCTGCGCACACAATACGTCGAGGGCATCTATAGGCAATTACCCCGTGACCTTGAAATCTAAGTTAAGGGTCACTCAAGGTCACTGGAAACGGAACCATTGGACAGATCATACACGACTTACTATTAGTCGAGTTATTTGACGTTGAATATTATCGTGACATTGAAATGTGGGTTAGAGATCACTCAAGGTCATTGAAAATGGTACCATTTGAAAGCTTAGGTACAGTTTCCTATTCGCTTACCATAGTAACTATGGCCATGTGTTTAGCCATTTCGGAGATCTTCAGCGTCAAAGAATGGCCTGAAATTGAAATCTGGGTTTGGGGTCGTTCAAGGTCATTAAAGATGGCGCGATTCGATAGACCATGTATGACTTTCTATTGGTCGGCCATTGTGGCTATAACTCTCTCTGGTACCATTTTCGAGTTATTTGACTGTGAATAATATCGTGACCTTGAAATCTGGCTTAGAGGTCACTCAAGGTCATTGAAATTAATGCACTCGAAATCCTGGGTGCGGTTTCCTGTTCGCTTAGTAACTGTGGCCATATCTGTAGCCGTCTGTTAGATATTCAGCGTCATAGAATGGTGTGACCTTGAAAACAGGGTTAGGGTTCGCTTAAGGTCATTAGAAATAACACCATGTGATAGATCGTATACGAGTTCCTATTAGCGTTCCATAGTAACTACGGCGCTGTCTTGTATAGTTTGCAAGATATAGGGAGTTGTTGGTCGAAAATCGCGAAATTTTTATACCCAAGCTGTACTTAAGCCCCCATAAGGGGTGACCCTGTCGGAATTTCGCGAAGATGTTCGATATTCATAAAAACTAGAATGATTTAGCTACCGTGTGGTGAAGAAACTATGACAATATGTTTAGCCGTTTCCATATAATACCGGAACGTGACGGACAGACGGACGGGCAGACGGACGAATACACAGACGGACTGCAGAATTGCTATATCAATATCGCGCGTCAGCAGCTGACGCGCGATAAAAACGAAAACGAAAATTATTGATAAGAGTCAGAATTGTTGCAGTCATTTGAAGATTCTGAAATACAGTGTATATACTATTTCCGTGGTAAAGAAAGATGTGTGTATGATTATTCTGGTGCCCCCAAATACGGGCCCCACCTTCGCGCCCCTGCACTCTTATGCCACATCGCTAAACTGCGTCTATGCACTCTGCTCTGCTGTATGCTTTGCATCGATTAGCAACTTAATTGACTTAGGTCGTATCCACGACAACAGCGCACCTGTTTACTTCATTCAGACAGGCCTATCTATTGTTACAGTGCATTTGACGCTTTGCGCACGTATAGGCCCCATCAGAAACGCACTGCGAGTAGTCATTTGCTTATAGATAGTACAATCATATTAATCGTGTTAGGCCAAAATTTACAAAATAGTAATCTCAGCTGTCGCAGCTAGAGAGGCCGCGCGATGCTTCATGTCATTGATTATTTCGCTAAGTCACTCAAGGTCACTCAAGGTCATTCGAAATGACACTGTTGGACAGGGCGTAAGTCCCTATTAGTATTTCGTAGTAACTATGTACGTCTCCATCTCGTATCGTTCCTGAGATATTCAACGTCAAATAATGGCGTGACCTTGAAATCTGGGTTAGGGTCATTCAATGTCATTGGAAATGCCACCATTCGATAGATCGCGTACGAGTTCCTATTGGCATTGCATAGTAATTATGGCCCTATCTTGTATCGTTTCCGAGATAAAGCGAGTTATTCATATAAAAATCGCCATTTTTAATACCCCTGCATTCGACGCCCCCTTTAGGGGATCCATGTCGGAATATTGCCGTAAGGTTGGATACCAAAACACTAGAATGGTGTGGCTATCAGACGGTAAAAAAGTTTCATTTTTTACACAATATACGAACGCCGCAGACATCAGGACAGACAGACAGACAGACGGGCGGACAGACGCCGCACGACGGCATAGGCAGCGCTTATGCATAGCATCGCGCCGCAAAAATAAAAATATATTACGGAATTAAATCGTCTCACCGCTTTCGACCTGCCGTTTGTCGGCCCATTTCCACTCAACTGCTCTTCAGTACTTTGATTTCCGCTGTGTTTTGCAGCGCAATGCTACGCATAAGCGCGGTCTATGCCGTTATGCGGTGTCCGTCCGTCTGTCCGTCTTTCCGTCATGTTCGTGTGTTCTGTTGAAACGAGTAGACATTCACCGTAGTCTCAATTGTTTTTCACCGTCGGGTAACCAACGCATTCTAGTTTGTCCGTACCGAACCATAATGGCAATATTCAGACCGGACTCCCCTAACCGGGGCAAAATACGATATTCGACCGATATCTGGCTTTGGTATCGATCAATGCTGGACCGTTGCGTGTCGTGAACATTTCAACGGTGGAATATAGGTTATAGCACTTATTCGTCGTCCGTCTCCCGCGATCAACAAACGCCACCGCGCCACGCATCAGTGAATCTTATTTATGACAGAAAGCCGAGACGTTACGCCGAAGATAACAGAGCAGAATTTAACTGTACGCATTGGTAAATCTGAAGCCGAAGTAACTAATAATAAAAGACTGCGCTCGAGGCTGCTGAAGCTAACTACTGACGGACACGAAGTAAAGTAATGTAAAGCAGACGAGTATTTGTATAGCACATCGTCGCAAAACGCCTCTAATGCGCTACCGCTTCCAGTATGTCGGCGCTCATCTGCGCAAGCTAGTCCACCAGCCAGGCATTCAGCGAACACTGCGAGACCACGGATACGGGCTAGTGTATTACGCGATATGCCTGTTTACTCCATATTTCGCCGGGTACTCATCCCAGCCTAACAACAGACGACAGGCTCAGGCTGAGTAGGCCTGGGTGCCTGGTTGTGCGCCGAGGTGGTTCACCCGTCCAAAGACGGTCACCCGAAGCATCGCGCGGCCTCTCTGCGACAGCAGAGCTTCTTGTATACGTCTCTACCCGCAGTGCTACTGAGCCCCACTTGATTCAACAGCTACTGTCTATCTCGTTGCTTAATGCTTTATAGGCAACTCATTCTCCAAGGCGTTCATTCTATGTCTTTGTCCGTCGTATTCCTGTCACTCAAATTCACGTACGTTATTTTCCAGTCCTGCCTTTTCAGCGCCCTCGCTACGCGCTATTATTATCACCGTTCGGCGAATGACTGGATAATTGGTCGAGGACAATCGCTTGCTGATAGTTCAACCGCACAGTGAATTGGTCGTGATCAGCGACAACGCTGACGACACGTCACGAGGTGAGGCTGGCACTCAACCGCTGAACTTCCGGTTCCGGTTCCGGTCGCCGAGCGGTGGCCTTTGACGAAGTAGACTGTCACGTCAGCGGCCAGTTTCCTCGCTGCTGATTCGACGTGACGCCAGGCTGTGGCACAGCAGACCGATTTATCTACACTCCGATAATCGTACCTTGCTCCAGGGTTGCACTGCAGGCGTTCATATCTCCTTAAGGAATCAATGCATTCCACATCGAGTTAATTTTGTTAGACATGTACCTATCTCCAAAATCTGAAGAATTAAAATCGAAGTGACTAGTCTGTACCACGTGCATGCGTGAAAGCGAAAGGTCATCACTTTGATATCATTCTGCTAAACTAAAACCGACTCTTATCAGAGACACCAACAGTCTACCGAGGAAAACACGTTATGTTCTGCGTCACTTCCGATGCAGCTATTTAAAACTTAAAAACAAATAAAGTAAGTAAAAGTGAAGGGACAAGGAAAGTTGAATACACACATCATTTTTACCGCGCGACGCGTATGCAAAGCGCGGACTATGACATGGCAAGATGTCTGTCTGTCCGTCCGTCTGTCTGTTTGTCTGTCGGTCTGTCTGTCTGTCACACGTCGGTATTCTGTCTAAACGGTTATAATCCTCAATGTTTTTCACCTCGGGTAGCCCCACCATTCTAGTTTTTTTCGTACCAAGCGGGTTGGCAATATTCCGACGGGAACCCCCCCTAACGGGGGCTTCTGGTGAAAGGGTGTATAAAACAAAATCACGATTTTCGCTTTATCTCGGAAATGATGCAAGATAGAGCCATTGTTACTATGGAAGGCGAATAGGAAACCGCACCCAAACTTCCGAATGGTACCAGTTTGAATGATCTTGAGTGACCTCTAACCCACATTTCAAGGTCACGATATTATTCAACGTCAAATAACTCAAAACCGGTACAAGACAGAGCTGTATTTACAATAACGGACCAACAGAAAGTCGTATACGGTCTATCGAACGGCGCCAGTTTCAATGGCCTTGAACAACCCCTAAACCAGTTTTCAAGGTTTACAGCTTATGTTTACAGCTAGCCGTCATCGATCAAGCTTAACCTATTAAATTGATAATCCAATGCGTGTTAGTCGATTATTGTGGCGTACAAAGAGGCTTCGCGCGGAACTGCGAACTCCACCACAAACGCACAATTATGTACTATTTTACACGTTTTATGTGCCAATAGTAGGTTATTCTCAGTACTATAGCACAGCGCAGGCCATAGCCATTTGTGCTGCATTCTTACACGGTGACTCAAAATAGTGAGGCCACGTTTTTTAGTTCACAATCAATTTGACCAATTCCTGCTGAATAGAAATCCGTAAAATTACTTACTTATTTCTTTTTCTGTCGGTATCAAAAAGTCACATAAATCAATCACAGCTTTTTAAAGATATAAGCAATAAAACTAAGTGGTCTCCTTTTTGGGCCACCCTGTACGTGACTAATAGATGATATTTCATGTTTCTGCGACTACATGTACATCGACATGTCTCACAATACGACATTGCTCAGATCGCCGACCGACGAACATTAACGGCAAGCGTTCGATGGTTGACTGCGATTGGCGAATTCTGACGCAGTCGACTGGCCTTGCAAGAGAGGCAAAACGAGGAAGCGATCAGCTTGGCTTAACCGTGGTTTCATGTGCAATTCTTGCATGCAATTACTTTAGCGCCCATCGACCGTCGGGCGCTTAAAATAATTGCATGCAATAATTTTAGCACGTCGTTTCATATGCAATTATCGCATGCAATTATTTTAGAATCTGGGCGGGGCTAGCTGTCAGTCATTGCGTGCACCACAGTGTGTGAGTGGCGTGACATCAGTATTTACGTCAAAAATGTCTGACGAGGACGAATTGTTGTTGTTGTCAGCCGCTGCTTCAGCAGCGACTATTGCATTGGCAGCATAGTAGCCTATTGTAAAAAGAAGAAGAAAACGTGCTAAACGATTTTGGATGCGTCCGTTGTTCCAACGGCGCCACGAAAGAGGGGCGTACAACACACTCATGGCAGAGCTACGACATATGGACCTAGGAGGTGATGCAGCGTATTCCGGCTTTAACTTAAACCTAAAATATTACATTAACAACAATAGTCAACAAACTATAACGTCACAGCGACGGAACAATTACGTCATTATCACGTGACTCCACGAAACGCTGTCATTGGCTGCGACACGTTTGCCTCATGAATATTTTCCAACATGTTGGAAAGCCTGCAATTATTGCAGCGTATTACATGCAAAAATTGCATGCAATAATTGCGCATGAAACCACGCCTTTAGCCATATCAGATGCAGTGGAAAAGTTCATCTGGATTAGAAAAAGCTGCATCGTCCTGCATCCTTCCATACCTTTCGCCAATGACACACGGGCCATAATATCGTGGGCTCAGAGCCAGAACGCACCAGGTTGATTTTTGGTCAAAATTGAGTTAATGATACCGTCATATTAAGCACATCAAAATCTATATGGGAAAAAATCCCCACAACCAAATTCCGTCCCTTTCCCTCCATTTTCGTGGATCCAAATTTGATCAGTTTGCACCATGTTGGTAATCTGCACTTTACGTTGGAGCCAGAACGCACCATCTCAAGATGATGCAGTGCGTGCTATAGTGCCTGTAACTGTGGCTAGCAGCTAGAAAGCACCAAGTGTGCTGGTGCCGAGAGCCGGCTGCGGCAGCTGCTGCAGCGGAGTCTGGAGATGCATGACCTACTTCTAGGTGCAGCTGGTGCGTTCTTGCACTAACCGACCGTGATTGAGCGTGTAGCTGGTGCTATCTACAACGTGGGTCGACTGATCACATTGACAGAATTCATCTGTTCTCAATAATTCATCCCTGGTAAGTTTACTCGCAGTAATTTACTGAAAGTAAGCAACGCAGCATGCTAGCGCGGTTTAATAATAATTATGCACTAGTTAGCAGAGTGCTATTCTCGCAAAGGTAAAGTTATGATCAACGTTGACTAGAGTATAAAGACTAGAACTGATTGAGGCTAAAAGCAAGAAGTAGATGAGCGTGTGAGTGACTAGGTTATTCAGTACGGTTTTCTGCCATAAAAGAATTGTGCAAATGATTAATATCTAGTATGTGTCTATGTTTTAAATTACAGGTTTTGTCATTGAGTCACTATGAGGAGAGCAAGAACTTACACTACTGCGGAAGTCATCAAAGAACTCACAAAAGGTATGACGAAGTTAAACTTATGCCTATAGCATCCATAGTTAGCAAGTTTTATTAATTTATTGGAATTTAAGCAGTTATATTAACAAGGCCGCAAGACACAAGGGCATGGACTGAGGCCAAGGAAACTCACTTTTGTTCAAGGCCAGTCCTTTGCAAGGTGAGGCCAAGACCAAGCCCATACCTTGCACAGTAGGCAAGGCCAATTGATCATACTGTATTTACTTACTACTGAGAAGCATAAATTATATCTACCTATAAAAATTTTCTAGATTTCATGAAACATTATTTGTATCTATTCTCAGTTCACAGTTCGCTACAAAGACCAGTGTTTCAAGCATAGAATCTCGACGTCCATGCCAGATGAGGACGCATAATCACAAAGAGCATTATTTAAAAGCAGTCAAAATTATACAAAGGATCAATCTATTACTACCTTGGTCCTATTACTTAGTAGGTATTTTTTTATTCTGCTGCAATTAACACAAAAGGCAATTATTGAATTATTCATTATAATATTAACAGTCAGGACCTTATAAGGCCACGGTTAGAACCAAAAGCCAAGGACTGACCGCCAATCCCAATGACAAGGCCGTGAAGACTGAGGCCAAGGCCTAGACCTCCAAGGCCAAGGACTAACATCGCTGAATTTAAGATATTATTCGAATTTGGTGCATTTTAGCTTTAAAATATGACTGGCAGCAATATGAGTGGCAGCAATTGTAATGATTTTCTTGAGAGTCAACTTAACGAGGTTCGTGGAGTTTAAGCAGTATTGAGGCAAATCGGGACCACACGTTCTTTGTTCAAAACAAGATGTTAATAATATTATTCTGACGTTGTCATTTTCATAAATTATGTTTCCACTCTCTAGTTAATTTTTCTGCGCTGTTTTTTGTTTATTTGTTTGTGTTTTTTGCATTGATGCGTTTGTACTTTATTGTACTGTTGTACGAGGTCATAATAAAAAATATACGATATACGACTGCATCGGAAGTACCGATGACAGTTTTTATTTATTTAAATTTTGCACTAGCAGCCATATTTTTAAATGCTGCCGCAGTACTCGCCGACATCTGCCTCCATCCCAAATTTCAAATTCCTAGCTTAATCAGTTATGGAGATATAGAGGGGGTCCGAAAATACAAGGGAGGGGCGTATGCCCCTTAGACGCCACCTAGCGGCCAAATTTTTGCATCATACCGGAGATACTGGCCGATGTCTACATCCGTGAAACGATAACAGAGAAAACACACCAAAAAGAGAAAATGTATCCTATCAATCTCAAGCAGAAGGGCAGAAAATCGCTTGGTATTGGCAATAACCACCAATACCAATGCTGTCAGACCTATGAAGGGCACTTCATTATTATTAGGTTAACCAATGGGGGAGGGCAGCTGGGGGCTAGGGCCAGGGCACAGGGGGGCAGTCCCCCCTGCCCTCACTCTAGAGACGCCCGTGATTGATTTATTTTAACATAATCATGAAAGCCCTAGTATTAACTACAAAAACGTACCATCATTTATATTTTGGTGATCATGTGCAGATGATGACACGAAGGACCAGCCACCCGGACGACCAAAACGAGTTAGGAAACAAAATAAATTCTATACCGAAAACAGTGCAGCAAACAGTACGACCCCAAGACAAAGAAGAAGGACTTTGTCTAGTCAGAACTGCTTGTCAGAAATTCATAATTGTAAGCAGTATGGCCAGGAGAAAGAAACTAAGCACAAGTCTTCAGCACAGCGTCCTCAATCTGAAGTTGACACGGGTATCTCAACGCAGAAACAGGTTGAAATGTCAGATGCAGACTTTGGGAAACCGTCAAATCTGTTACAGCTGAAGCACAAGGCAAGCAAAACTAACCAGCGACAATTCCAATCGACAGAAGCCTTCCAATCGACAGAAGCCCTATCTCAGGTTGATAGCTTTACTGGCGGAGAATTGGACTCTACTCAAGAACTGTCATTGCTGATGGACTCGTCTGCCATGGACGAGTTGATACATCAGCTAACAAGTTCCCCCATTTGTTCAGAGAATGGTAGCAAACCATTATCTGATCCAGCCAGATTCTTTTGGACCGAAGGACTTGATGAAGAGCAGGCATCTCTGAAGACCGACGCTTTCGAGACCGTCAACCACATCACAGAGCAGACTTTGCCGCAGACCGACGCTGTCGAGACCGTCAACCACGTCACAGAGCAGACTTCGCCGCAGACCGACGCTGTCGAGACCGTCAACCACGTC
>Ga0209339_1000851_pt1 | contig 11958 bp, 10 predicted proteins | sample OlaalgELextract3_FD_187376 | JGI IMG/M metagenome (GOLD analysis project Ga0209339, IMG submission 187376) | Olavius algarvensis symbiont microbial communities from Tuscany, Italy - Type A ELBA extract 3 (SPAdes) (version 2) | ecosystem: Host-associated > Annelida > Digestive system >... | reverse complement strand
ATATTGGTAAGATGCACGTGTTGTACAGCTTCAACTCATTGAGATAGCGAGCCGTGACCTCCAAATCTGATTTTCTAAGCTCTGCATGGCAGCATGAGTGATGGCACTTCGGCGACTGATGTCACAAGTGCTTCCGGTTGATGAGTGGATAACAGAGCCAAGGTAAACAAACTCCTTGACAACTGTGACGTCCTGGCCCTGAACCTTAATGGTTAATGCTATTACTGGTTAGAAAATGTAAGTACGATTTCAGTGCTGGTTACAACTGAAGCATATACCGTCAAACAATCAATACTGCTTGTCCAATGTAATTATAAAACACTGCAGCTACAGTAAATTACCTGTCTTCATTTTCTCCAATCGTTGTAAAAGTAGATTCAATGTTTTTGCCAAATTCTTAAAAGCAACATCCTTATCAACAGGTGCCACTTCTTCTCCGTCCCTTGCCATATCAGCTTGTGCCTATGACAAACCACAGTCAACGAACAACGCTACAACTCCACATGAAACTTGACGTATGTCGCTAAAAACATCCCATGACAAAAATCTCAATTTCTCAGAAATGGCTTAATGCTTTATTAACAAATTTTACATAATTAATTCACAACAGTTGTCAACATTAAGAATCCAAGACTGCACTCGTACGTGATCGTACGTGACAACACCAAACACACTGTTGGCTGTATCCGCTCCAATGACGAAAGCACTTCTGTGCTTGCATGAAAGCAGATGATTTAAATATTTGACAACATGAAACCAAATTAATAGTTTATGCTTTCTAATAACGACCTTTTCATATTTTACAATAGGACACTTTCTGCAACTGGTAACTGCAGACATTTGTTAACACAAAAAAGCATGCTCCGGATCTCAGTTGACATATTTTGTACCCAAGTTGTATAACACAATAATAGTATAAACATTATGAGAAGCCATTTGTAATAAATTGCAATTTTTGTTGGGGGTATTTTTAGCCGCAACTTGTATACCAAAAGAAGTCAACATGCTAGTGTTCTGCTGTAACTTCACTGCAATGACTGCATGCTGAATAACTACAGTATACCTCCGGTTATGTTCTAGGCTATAATGATTCGTTTCTTTACTGTATATGCTGCAATTATTTTTAACTACAGCAATGCTAAGCATGCAGAATACATACAGATACCAGTGTCACAGTATAAAGTAGGTGCAGCACAAATGTATCATAGGTCACTAAATAGCACCGTGCTATTTAGTGACCTATGATACATTTGTTCACAATAGGACAAACATTTACTCCTTTTTTCTGAAGACAACCTACCTCTTGCAATATGTTGGAAAACTGTGCCTGCATTGCAGAAGCTATAGTGTCTTTGTACTTGGCAAGTCGGGTCTTCAGAGCTGATGTGGATGCAATGTCCTTCATCTCTGCAAAATACTGCAACTATACATTTGTCTAATAAATGAAAATACGATGACTGAAAGACTGAAAAAATGCAACCCATTTGGGCATCATGTACAACATTCACTATACTGCGTATAACATGATTACAATTAGCACAAATTGTAAAGTCTTGTAATAATTTCAGATAACAACTTAGCTATCGCAAACAGATCGCGTGTCAGCTGCGCACACAATACGTCGAGGGCATCTATAGGTCTAATTACCAATGACCTTGAAATCTAGGTCAAGGTCACTGGAAACGGAACCAATGGGTAGATCATACATGACTTACTATTAGTGGAGTTCTTTGATGTTAAATATTATCGTGACCTTGAAATGTGGGTTAGAGGTCACTCAAGGTCACTGAATATGGTATTAGTTGAAAGCTTGGGTACGGTTTCCTATTTGCCTTCCATAGTAACTATGGCTATATCTTTAGCCATTTTGGAGATATTCAGCATCAAATGGCCTGACGTCGAAATCTGGGTTTGGGGTCGTTCAAGGTCATTTAAAATGGCGCGGTTTAACAGACCATGTACGACTTTCTACTGGTCCACCATTGTAACTATAGCTCTATCTTGTGCCACTTTCGAGTTATCTGACGTTGAATAATATCATGACCTTGAAATCTGGCTAAGAGGTCACTGAAGGTCAGTGAAACGGTTGCCATTTGAAAGCTTGGGTGCGGTTTCCTATTCACCTTCTATAGTAACTGTGGTGCTATCTTGCGAGATGTAGCGACTTGTTAGGCAGAAAATCGCAAAATTTTTATACCCCACCTGTATTTAGCACCCCCACAGGGCACCTCGTTGGAATTTCATGAAGGTGTTTGATGCTGATAAAACTGGAATGATTGCACTACCGTACGGTAATAAACTAAGACAATATGCTAAGCTGTTTTCATCTAATACCGGAACGTCACCAACAGACAGACAGATTTGCTATATCAATATTGCACACTGACGTGCAATAAAAAATGATCACACTTCCAAAAATTTCGACGAAGTCATTAACAGAAGTCAATATAAATCATTCTCTATATGTATACACACACACACACATACAATCATTTTAACGGCCATTTTTGTGGTTCACCTGGATTAGCTCGTGGTTCCCAAATAACTCAAAGAAAATTGGTGCAGTGCTATTTCCGCAGGCAGCAGCACCGAACACTGAAAAAACTAATTAATTCTCGGCAAACAAATCACTAACAACTGGCAACTCTCACCGTTTTCAAATTCCTTTACGTAATGTTCGTTTTCATCATCATCTTCATCATCATCCACTCTGGAATCATCATCACCGTCTTCTCTTCTGTCAGTGCTACCAGCTTCAGCATCAGCTTCATCATCACTCCTATCACTAACCAACAGCACAGTACGAAACAGTTTACAACGATCTTTAATCAGCAATAATCAACGAACATGGGATGATAAACAGCAGTATAGAAACAAGTATATTCGATAAAATATTGCCAACTGCCAAGATGGCTTAGTTAGGAAACATTTACTGTCAGGATTTGTGTCTCTATCATCAAGGAGCATAATTAGTTGAAATCCTCACCAACTGTGAGGAAACCTGGATGGTAGAACTGCCTCCAGTCCTAATAGCCTTTGTAACACAGATGGCCTAGAAATCCTCATTATTCAACATGGTTATGGTATGCAAGATAGCAATAACGGTTCATCTTTTTTTTCAAAAATGAAGAATCCGCAAAGACCGTTTGTAGAACCCACTATTCAAGTTTATTACCTGTAAAAAGATATCCATTCTGATGTAGATAGATAGATAGATAGATAGATAATGTCGATTTATATAGCGCATCGTCGTAGAAAAAAGTCTAATGCACTGGACACACTAGTACTTAGCGAACAAGAATGTTTTCAATGAACGTTTGAAAGACTCGTCACTACACGTCGGACCGCGGAGGTCAGCCGACAGCGAATTCCAAGTCGTTGGTCCAGCGACAGCAAAGGACCGACGACCAAGTGAGTATAATATGTAGAAGCACTGGATGCAAAATGACGAATGTGCCCAGCAGTTTGTTACTACAGTAAGGAATGCAGCTGACCTCTCTGTGTGTGAAGTGCTTGCACTGTTGTCAACGACATCTTTGTCAGCAAAGCTTAGCGATGCATCACTGTCAGCTTCACTCGCCTCATCAACAGGCTCATCCACAGCACTGCCATCACTTGCAGGTGGCAATGTGACATCGTCAGTCTGAAGATCTGGTGATGTTACTTCAGACGTTATATCTGTACCATCAATGTCTGCAGCAGTGACATGTGATAACACGACGTCATTTGCTAGCCATAGCCAGAGACTTGGTCCTGTGGTTGGGGGGACGTTCTGCGCATTTATGGTCCCTTCCCCCAAAATTTTGAATTTTGGGGACGTGTTGCCTTTTGGAACTAAAAGTTGGGTCAGTTTATGACAACATAGTACTGTATATTTAGTAGTCATTAGCCAAACATGAACGCACCCAGTGCTGCTATGAACGCACCCATGCAGTTCTGCTCAAATCCATCATTGAAATGACTGAAATGCATGTTTGTTTAAAAAATTCATCAGGTAGAAAACATGCCAATAACTACTTAGCGATCGAAGACAACATATCTAGCTTAAATTAATGAGTTTATTACTTGAACATCTGACAAAAATCAATGGTGCAACCTCTCATGTGAATATTTTGGACAAATAGACAATAAATTCAGGGATATCCTGAGATAGCCGACCGTTACAATGACCACTCGCCAAGCTGATTGAAAGTCTAAGGCATCTGAGCCGGGCCCCTTTTCATATTGTGCATATGCATGCGCAAATCCAAAAGTTCTGGTTGAGACTGTAACATCATATTCTGACTCAGTGGACCCAATTTCTTACATATACTCGCACATTTTGGCGATCGGAGTTCAGAAAAAATAGGGCATAAAAGCTCATTGTAAACCGGCAAGTGAAATAATTATGTTAAGCTTTTCTGTGCCACCAACAGTGTAAAAAGTGTGTAAATTTATAATGATAGTTACGAAATATTGGAGGGGATATAATCACCTCCACCTCAAGTTTTCCGGGGAACCGTTCCCCTCTGTCCCCCCCCCAAGTTTCTGCCAATGTTGCTAGCTGCCATAATAGAGAACTCGAGCGTGGTGGATCAGACTTCAATATTTGCTTACTGTTATATTTCTTTTGTCAAAACATTAGTATATTAAACTGCTGCATAATAACATTTCTACAAACTATTAATTATAGACAGTCTTTGTTGGTTCTAACAGGTTTGTGAACAACAACTGTAGTTTACAGGAAATCAATAAACTCTGTCCCACTTTTAAATTCAAATATTAAAGGCTGCAAGGAAGCTAAAACCGATATTACTGCACTCTGTGAGAACGCTGCACTCAATGAACACACTCAACTCAGGCTGGTTTTGAATCAGAGATCCTTATAAGCATACAACTGCAGCAGCAACATTTGTCTATTAACCTGTCCTTGTAAACTGTATACAGCAAGTCAACGAGATAGAATAACAAGTGTAAACTCCAGACTAACACATATGCCAACTAACAGTAACAGTAACAGTAGAATTTGTAGTGCACCTCCTACAGGTGCATTACATAGTCAGTACGCGGTGCGAAAAAGAAGACTTCAGACGCCGCCTGAATGTTGCTGTCGATGACCACAAGTTTCAGTTCTGTCAGTAGGTGATTCCATGCACGGTCACCAATTTGCCACTCAGTTCTTGGTTGGAAGAGGTCGCCGTTGCTGACGGCGTGCAGTGAAGAGTGTGATGAAATGTTGGTGACCAGTGTGATGTAGTCCGGCGCCTGACCAATCAGGGCCTTGTGCACGAGGAGACACAGTTTGTAAACAGTAAACAGTAAGCAAATAGTACTGACGAGGCTGCTGATTTTCCTGCTGTTGTTTCAGCATCGCCTGAACACTCTTCAACATCGACTCTATCAACAACTTCTTAACGACACTCGTCGACTCAACTTTCACGTCTGGCTGACCGTTATCAGCATCTGTGCCATCCTTGCTCACTATGCCAGCTGGATACTCTATAAACAAATACATAACTCTTCACTCATGTCAATCATAGTTAAAGCTTCCACATAATAACATTCAGAACTTTGTGTGTTCAATCAACCTGTTAATTCAATATATATCGCGTTGACAGTTTTTGCCGTTAATGTTCAATCAACCAATCAATCAATACAGAAATGCCTACTGCAATAGGATGACGCTGAACAGATAAAATAAAAGACAGAATAAAAAAAAGACTAAAATACACCTAACTAAACATTATATGCAGTGTCAAATAAATGTGTTTTCAGTTTTTCTTCAATATTAGGACATTATAATTTCATAAAAGCAAAAGGAAAGGGTTGTCACTTGCTATGGTTGGCAGTTTGGCTTAGTGGTAACGCGTTGGCCTCTATCAACGTAGTTGCGCTACATCAGACCCGGTTAGTATCCGGATGGGTGACCGTCTGTGGACGGGTAAACCATCTCGGTGTGTAACCAGCCAGCTAGGTCGACTCAGCCTTCTACCCTCCGTGGGATGGTAAAATGAGTACCAGCTTTAGGGCTGAGTAGTAATAATAAATGGCGATGGTGGGTGTAGTTCCTGGCAGCCTGTACAGACGGACTCACAGCCTAAGTCGTCTGGCTTGGTCTTGGGTCGGTGGCCGCTTGGCGCCATTCTACATTCATCAAATGAACCGGGTGAACTCTTGCAATGGCTCTGCCATGATGACAGCACCATAAACATTGTCGTGATTATTATTATTATTATTATTACATAACCTTAAAACAAAACATTCCAGTACAACATACACAATCAATGAGGCCACTCAGTATTACTTGCCACACCCACACATCTGTAAATGCAAATACCTATCATAGCCTTCACTTTTCTAATTGCCTCTGGCCAGTACAATTTCATGTAATTTATGTTAAATCAATTCTGTTAATTTGTGTCCACAGTTTTTGCCGTTAATTAGTCCAAAAACGATTTTAATAAAACAATGTACGGTACATTGCTACTATATTGCTACTAAAATTGATGCATGTTCAACTGGCTCCACTGTGTGTAGCAATGGCAGATCATACAAAGGTGCACAAAATATGTTGATGTGCAATGCTGGAGGACTTCAAGTACACTTATGTTTATTTTACAGTAAATACAAAGAAATATGCCAATCTGCAGACTAAATGCAAGTGAACGATGGTTAACTAATATCAGCGTTAACTTTCACCAAAGCATATTCTAGCTTAAATATGATGCAGTGTTAAACTGGCGACGGTTCACTAGTTCAAACGTCAGAAAGAACACTCCTTCAGGTTAGAGTTAGCTGGCTATCCAGTACCAATGCCTGTGGCAACATTACAGTTAGGGCAACATTCCTTTTGGACTACTGTAACAGTTAGTCAATCTTGAAAATGATCATAATGCAACCTCTCACTATGGTATAGGTATATTATGGTATAGTAGGCTTCAATGTCCCAATCAACACATTATAGGTCATTTTTAAAAACAATTTTATGGGTCAGATGACCCAGAAAGAGAGAAAGTAGATTCTTAACGGCACATCAGCACAAAAAAGGCCATTCAGTGCCATTCGAAGTAAAAAAAATCAGTTAAACTAAGGGAAATACTTAACAACGTTTAATGTTAAAAGCAAGGGAGTGTAGCTAATATTTATAAAAGGAAATAACAAGATTACAACTCATGATAAAAATTAATTTCTTTTATAAAATCTATGACGCATTGTGCATTGACACTTTCAAATACATCTTTCATTGAAGAAGCACTAAAATACCTGCTACGGATAGCAGCAAAATTAACACATGAGAAAGTGCTTAACAGTGAGCAGGGACTGACAAGCAAAACATACTGGTTGATCATCCCCTGACAATAGATAAGAGTGTGTAAGTCGAGTATGACCAATACAAAGTCTGTTGATTAGTACAGCATCCCGATGTGACAGGGATGACTTACGTTGGTAGCCACCAACGTTGGGATGAATAGCGTAAAGTTTATTGCCTTGACAGGCGTGACACGTCCCATATGTCCTGCCATTCTTTCAAGCAAAACTTTGAAACACGAGGAGCCAGATCATAGGTGGGAAATCTCATATTAGTGATAGGAAGAAATAATGCGGATTTTGCTGCACAGTCAGCTTTTTCGTTTCCTGGTATGTTTACGTGACTTGGGATCCAGCACAGCATAACTCTTTTTTCCAATGGCAGTAAGATGCGAGTAGTCATTTAAGATCTTTTGAATGAGATCTAGCTCTAGTTTGAATCCATTCAAGGCTTGAAAACTTGACATGGAGTCAAGAGAAAATCACAGAAATTAATCTCATTGCAAGCATGATGGCATGAAGTTCTGCTTGAAAGATGCTAGTGTTGTTTGGTAGTCGAACAGATTCGGAGGAAGTTCGGCTTACAACTGCACAAGCCACCCGGTTCTCCATGAGTGACACATCTGTGTATAATCGACAGAAACCTTTGTATTCATCACACGCCTCATAAAATTTGTTTAGGAAAATTCCGTGTAAAGTGTCCTCTTTATAAGAGGAGTGTAGACTGAAGTTAATGTGGGGTCATTTTAAGAGCCATGGTGGATCGGCAGAGAACGAATATTGCAGTGTCTTGCTTTTTGTAGCCAACTGCTTGCAAATCTGGTTCGACTCGAAGACCTAACGGTGGAATTTGATTTGGTTTCCGGTCAAAAAACCATTTAAATTTGGACTCAAACACTGAGCCATACGTGAGATTTCGAGTGCACGATGAGAGTTTTAAACAGTACCAGTATTCTATTGAAAGCTTACTGCATCAGATAACCCAACCAACAGTGTAACAGCACTGAAGGACGACAACCTCTCACCAACACATCTTGCAAAACATAGGGTCATTTCACTTTTTAGACTAGTCTTTCGCTGAGACTTTTGCTGAGTCCTAAGTTCGGCTGAGACCAAAGATCAGCCAAAAAGTGAAGCCGGTTTTTTTGTCTGGACTCAGTAATTAGCTGAGCGTTTCGCTAAGACCAAACTTCAGACTGAGCGATTGCTAAATCCAAAGCTAATTCACTCACCAGTTGATTTTGCATGCAGAATATAAGTTTTAATGAGCAAAAATCACTTCACTTTTCACTTATTCAAAAATAAATAAAGAAATACGGCAAAATCAGCGAGGAGTTGCCGATGACGTCAGCAATGACAGGCTGCAGAGATTGGTTAAACTCAACACCGGACAGACACCAAAGTCAAGCCGTTTGCTCTCAGTCTTTGGTGACAGCGAAAGACTAATCCAAAAAGTAAAAAGACCCATGGTATTAAACATTGCAAAACATGCATAGAAGCAAAAACGACAAAGCACATACCTTTCATGTAGATCTCATAATCAGAGGCACTAAGCAGGGGGTTGCATGATATCGGCAGTGACTTGATGGTGACTGGAGGACCAAACAATGGATGTGTACAGATTCTGCTTGTGTGAACAGTGACGATGTATGAACACGTTTCACGCTCATCAATGCTCAACACAAAGTCGCCGTGACCTTCCTGGCATACAAACTGCACACAACATCCAACAGTCAGTATCAACTTTTCAATGCTATCCCAAACATACATAATTCTTAGGTAAAATAAAACTCTTCTGAGATACACACAGCATAACATGTATAGTCGCCAGAAACAGAACAACAAACAACAGAATACATATATCTAAATATGTCAGTACAATTTGTATATAATCCCCAAACAATTTTGAAATGCTAACCCTGACTTCAGCTTCTCGCATCCTGCCAGTGAGATCACACATCGTGCCGTTGACGTAAAAATGGTGGTGATAACGTTCAACTGACTTCTGACGACTGTCATCAGCCTTCACAAAAATACTGCATACAGTTTGCCAAATAAATACACACAATCTGTGTAATCAGGAAAACAAATGAGTCTGGGTGAACACTCACACAGGAGCAGCCTGTTAACAGCACTTTCCACCACTACACAACAACCTACAGATATGCTTAAACGAACGCATAAACTTCTCTCTCTCACCTACAAAATTCTTACAACCATTCAACCTAGCTATCTTCACAACCTTATCTGTCTTCAACCTCCTCGCAGTACCCACTCCTCATCTGATGTCCTCATCACTCTTTTTCACCTGCCAACCATTTCCTCAGATCGCTCATTTAGATATGCATAAACTCATCTTTGGAATCAACTTCCAGATTCATTTAGTCTCGTCTCGATTTACCTCCACATCCATTTGTCAACCTATCTCTCTCATCATCTATTACTCCTTCACTCTTTAACTCCAGGCTCAAAACCTACCTTTTTCAACAAATACTTCCCACCTTAGACTTCTTTTACCTAATTGAATGCCTTCATGACAATGGGACTGGACCGGACCTATCATGCTCATCATTTTATTTTTAGTTTCATGTTTGAATTTTTTGTTTATTCCATGTGGTAGACTAAGCTTTACTGCACGTTAAATACACATTATCATATCATCATATTGTATAAACATTAAACAGACTGACCCTACATAGCTCATTAACACATTGTACATTTGCTGTTTATAACGTAATACTATTAATAAAAACAATATAGATGGAGTTCAAAGACTAGAATGCCAAAAAACGCAACACAGTATAGTCCGTTCACCTTTGTCTATCCCTATACAGCTTAGTTTATCACCCTACCAACATGATATTAAATAAATCAACATTACCTTCTGAGAGTCATTAACGATATCATTACGAACATCATATTCACCCAGAACTATAACATCACCAACAATCTTGCCATCTGCAACAGGACATATAGACATACTTATCAGTGCCACCTACACAAAGCACATCAATTGTGCATATGCAAAACATTGTCAGTATAAATCAACATGCCGTACGAACAAGTATGTCTAATGTACTACTCATGAAAAAAGTAAAAACAGACTGGGTGGAAAACTGTTCACTCATGAACAGAAAATCCATATCAATCAGGCACATTTCGTAATTACCGCTTTTATACATCAATACCGTACTGGCCAATATCAACACAGTATGTGGCAAAACTTCTACAACCTATAAATGTGGCTGGCAAGAAATAAAATAGACAAATACATAAACTACAATTAATCAAAATCTTATACCTTCTGTGTGATACTGCTTTATTTCACGGCCATAGCAAAACTCGTACGTCCACCAGCCTTTATTCTGACGTCAACCAAAGCATACATGCACTGTCAGAAGAGTATAGTTACACAGCACTCTTGGACCGCTCCTGATTTTTTTGAGCAATCCTTAACTAAATGATCTGCTCCCTAATGGGGTGATGTATGGGAGATTATGTCCAATTGACATGCAAAATTTTGCTTCAACAGGTTGCCGTTCCGGAGATATCCGTATCCTTACTATAACACAACCGAGTTTTACACCACGAATCAGGGCATACTTCCCTCGATCGATACTTCACTGGTAGAAATATAAGTTTCATCTCTCCCATTACAAACAACCATTTAAAACTGTTTTTAAGTTATTACGTGTTTTTAGTATTATCATAGTAAACATGCAAAATGAGAGGTAGTCATCGCCATGTACTGGGGGAACCCCCTGTTGGCCGATCCAGGTGAATGCCACAGGTGGTCGAGGAGACATGCCACTATTAGTGTGGTAAATATTATCACCATGTGTTCAGTCGTTTGTGCATATTAATTAGCAAAGTCTTAAACATACCCACAAAATGCAATCCTGACGGTTTCAATTCACCCTCACAGGGACGCCCTTAGATCTAGAGGGTTACAAATTGCTTCTGTGGCTGCCCCTTGTCATGGGCAACATTTCCGTCGCTGACTGTTTGCATCTAACCTGCACCGTTTAGAACGTTATAAAGCTTTAAAGTCGACTGAAGTCATTATTATCTACTCACTACACGTCTATTTCAATACACAAGTACTTCAATACAAGAACATCATCAAAGTCTGCTTAATGCATAAAGAAGGTACATACTGTAAACAGGCATGGAAGTTGCTTCATCGGACTAAGCAGCTCCGCCACACTAACATTCTTAGCTTGAGCCTCGTTTTCTTTGGTGCTGGCCTGTGACGGAACTGGTGGATATGTACACTGATACAGCTGACCATATTTTGACGAGAGAATTACAGCATCTGACGGCAGCTCCTTTCAAAAACAATCAACCACACTCAGTCACAACACAAGCACAACTGACAAAAACTTGACGACGCTGAATTGGAGTAAAACAAGGGCGGGGGTAAAGTGCGAGGTGCGAGGTGTGAGTCTGCGAAATGGTAAAATGCAAGGTACGGTGCGACGTATCGATGCGAGGCGCTGGGTAATCTGCGAGGCTGGAATGTGCGAGGCGCAACGGACAACTGGCGCAGCAGGTGTCGTTGTAGGATGTGAACCACTGAAGTGTAACTAATTATCTAGCACGGTGATATGTACCGTGCGCGTATTCGTGTGCACGGTATCTAACCATATCCATTGGAATAGGTATCGTGCG
>Ga0209339_1000850_pt1 | contig 11965 bp, 5 predicted proteins | sample OlaalgELextract3_FD_187376 | JGI IMG/M metagenome (GOLD analysis project Ga0209339, IMG submission 187376) | Olavius algarvensis symbiont microbial communities from Tuscany, Italy - Type A ELBA extract 3 (SPAdes) (version 2) | ecosystem: Host-associated > Annelida > Digestive system >... | reverse complement strand
TAGAGAAACCATCTGTGCTTAACAAGTTTTTTCAGAATTACAATATTCTTCCGCGTTCGGGCGTGAGAGCAGAAAGTTTGCGGACGGGGTCTGAAAATATGCGAAATTTCGTCACTTTTTGGCCCACCCTGTAGTTTAAGGATGAATAGGAAAAAATCCAAGTAGTAACTTCTTCAATGACACTCAAGGTCCACCACGTGAAAAACTTTCGTGAACCTCCGTTCACCAGGGCCGGAGAATAAGGCGGCCATAAAAAAAATATAAAAAAACATTGGCAAAATATAACATGGACGCCCGCTTACGCTGAGCGGGCGTCCATAATGAATCTTGAGCGACTTAGCCATTTTTTCTAGTTCATGAGCCGAACTGTAACTTACCCACGCCCAACAATCCTCGTGCGTTGGATTACTATGTGCTTCATGTAGCCACATCCAGGAAAACGACCAACACAGTATCTCTGTGTCTCAAAAAAACGCATCGCTACGATTAATAGGACAACGTCACCAATTCACAACTTTTACTAATAATTTTTGGCACATAGATACTTTATTCAATTCTCAATTCACGAAGTTAAAAGGTTTTTAAATTGGCTTAGAACCAGCTGCGTGGTTTCCATAGCAACAGTAGCGACTTGACGGTCTGTGTCTCAAAAACCGGACTCTGTGATAATTTGATATAACTTGATCAAAAGTTCTGTAATTTAAATAAAAATTTTAGAGACAGCATGTGCTCAATATTCTTAATTAAGCTACAAAGTTAGAAAACAGCTGTTGTGTTTACAGCAAAGTACCAGCTAAAGCGAGTTACCGTGGGCCTATAGCAATCCTTAGGCCTAACTGCGCGTCATTCCACAATAATACTGCATTATGAACAGAAAGGGTAAATCTTTAAACAAACAGTGTTTCTATCGGAATTAAAATGTTTTTTTTTGCGGTTTAAAAAGTTACAACACGTGTTTGAATGCTGTCTTTCGGCATTGACATAGCCCCAAAATCGTTTTGCCACTCGCTTTTTTTCCTGACCATGATACGTTTTTCGAAGTCGGCCCAGAAATCCGCTGTTCAGATGTGTCAAGTCGCTATACTGTTTGTTATGTTATGGAAACCACACAGCTGGTTCTAAGCCAATTAAAAAACTTTTACCGTAGTCAATAGATAATTGAATAGGTACAAATTACGCCAAAAATAATTAGTGAACGTGAAGTTATGTGATATTAATTGTAGCGGTCCGGTTTTTTTGTGACACTGTATATTTTATTTCTGACGCTACTTTTCAGTTCACCAGTTAGTTTTGTAATGTCGTATCATTTGAGTATCTTTATTGCATTCTATGCCTTTTAATAAAATTTAGTTCGCACATGTTTTCCATAGAACTGTCATAAATATTTATAAACAAGAAACTCACCAGTAAGTAAGAGTATTTATAAAGCGCAATAATACAAAAAGTCACGATACGTCGATGAGACAGGCGAACGTTACGGGGAAATTGACTATAGGGGTGGTAAGTTTCACAACCATGGCGTGGTTCAGGCGGTAATTGGACCTTCCGCGTAACGTTCGCCTATCTCATCGACTGGTGAGTTTCTTGTCCGGTCTAAAGTCCCGGCGATCTACCGAAGGATATTTCCGACGACCTTGATTGCGAGTGACCTTTGAAGGTCATTTCAGGTACTATAAACGGTTTCATCCTCTGTATTTAAAATAGCAATGTACGGATTCAATTACAACGGTCGGACGTCGTATGTCAGCATTATTAAGCGCCTCACTTTACGTTAGTAAAAGAGGCGCTTATTGAGATAGGCTGTGTCGTGACGTCGTTGGTCGTTGGTTGTCACGCGCGTGCACTGTGGCCAAACGGTGCATCCTAGGCCTATATGAAACTATATTACTATGAAACACTAATAGGAAACCCTACCCCAGGAATTCAATGGTACAACTTTCGACCCCCTGGGTTGACCCCTAAGTGGGGAATGGGCCCCCCGTGAGGCGTTTTTTTGTCAAATTACTTTGACCTCTTGTTTCTACTATCACGGTCAGCAATGCTTCACTCCGACCATCTCGTTTACAACAGTTGAGCCTGCCGTCAAGTCGTTCTTTATGATTCAACCTTCGTACACCAGCCTTCATACACTCTGTATTTTCTATATTTTAATTATATAATTATTTAGTTCTACTGTCCTATTCGACTATTATATGATGCTGAGCGCGACCTGTTAGCGATAGCGAAGTTTCTTGTATTTTTCGCCAGGCGCACAGGTCGAACATCGTGTCCGATCGCGGCTCATTTCACGGACTCAAATGCGTCTCGTATACCGTTTCTAAGACATTCAGCGTCAAATAATGGCGTGACCTTGAAATCTGGGTTAGGGGTCATTCAAGGTTATTGGAAATGGGACCATTCGATATAGGTCGCGTACGAATTCCTATCGGCGTTCCATAGTAACTATGGCCCTGTCTTGTATCAGTTCCGAGATAAAACGAGACATTGCTCGAAAATCGCGATTTTTTTACCAAACCTGCATTCGATGCCCCCGTTAGTCGATCTCCGTCGAAATATTGCTATGAGGTTGCCACAAGTAAGGAAAAAACCTAATTGTGTGGCTATCTGATTGTGAAAAGTTCACTCATTTCAACACAATACATGAACGTGACGGACACCCAGCCATCCATCCCGACAGACAGACACCACACGACGGCATGAGCTGCGCTATGGCATGCATAGCATTGCGCGGCAAAAACTGAAGTTTTGGGGGCGTGAATAAATTTTACGACGGGGTATCCACTACGAATGGGCCTTCATAGGTGGTCCCATAACTCCCAACAAATTCAAAATGCCGGACAGCGGCCACTATAATTTTGTATGCAGACATTTTCACCAAATTTAGTAGGAAGAAGCAATATAGCCACGTGTTACAGGGGACTAAAACCGAAACCGGAAGTTAATTCGCATGAAGCTTTGTCCACGGTGGCGACAGGCAACATTGTCGCGTTTCCGAAACACACGAGTTCAACGAGTTGCGGCGGAAACACGTGACACGTCACCAGATTCGTATGTGAAGATTCATGTGCGTCACGTGATTATGTCACGTGGATAATTGACGTAGTTGTTTACGTCCATAAAGTAAGCAAGTAAATTTCATTGGAATTACTATTGCTGTGTCGCTTATGATGATAATTTTTGTAATGCATGGCTAAAGCTGGTAGCTGACAGATTTACAGGTGCTAGCTGCTAGCGCCTATTTTCACGCTTATAAATTGTAAACACTTAAAACGTTTTTAAAAATTTAAACATTTTATAAACATTCTACACATTAAGATATTAATCTTAATGTGAAAATAGGCGCTAGCAACTAGCACCTGTAAATCTGTCAGCTACCATGTTTGTGTACCTTACCTTGGGCAACGAAACGCCAGGCTGTTCTTGTCTAGCTGTAGTATACTGCCTCTTTTTCGTACGCACTTAATTTAAAAAAAATATTTGTATATCAGGCTAATTGGTAAAAAATAACCTAGCAAGATGCAAGCCAACACGGCATCACTTGTTGAGCCAACGACTATCAAACATGCTCATATGAGCTCGATCCTGACTAGCAAACTGGTGTTAACTTGACAGAAACCACGAAGACCAAATTCATACAAATTTTCAGAACGCATTCTCTGACTGTTGACACAGATGTTTTAATTCTCCAAACATTCGTATCAGCTAGGCTATGTAGGTTGTGTATCCACGTAACTTCACTATTGAAGTAAGCAGTAAGATGACTGGCATAGGGCCAACATTTCATTTTTGCTACGATACGATACGATACGATACGATAGAGAGTATTTAACGTGCAGTAAAAAGCTGACGTGTAGTTTATAACGCTAGTTTATAAAACTTACTAAAGTATTTTGGCGGAAGAAGTTTATCATCGTATTATTTACATGAATTTCGTAAACAGTTACAGTACACAAACTGATACATATCTTTGTTTGCGTAACTATGCACAGAAGATCGCGTGAATTAATTTCAGCGTGACGTGCGTTTATACTGCTACTGATTTGTGTTCTTTGACTTACGTAAACCTTGATATAACTGCATATTCTGTCGTTAACACTGACGTAATTATGGACGCCCGCTCAGCTGTCTTTTTATGGCTTCGTCGTAACTTTATCATTATCAAGGCTTCAGCGATGCAAAAGTAATGTTTGCAAGTAGCATCCTTCAAGCTGTAGGCCTTATAGGCTGTAAACTGGTGTGAATGTCAGCAGTGTGTACTAAAACAGATACCCGTGTGTTTTAGCATGCATTTTCAGCAAAAAAAGATAATTAAGGTTTGTAGCCAAAGCACAACAAGCCAGTGCGGCCCGACGCGATAAGCTCTCGCCACGTGCAGCAACATGCGTTGCAGGCGACATACTGGCGACAGACCAACAAACAAACAGACAAACAGACGGACAGCGCCGTTGCGTTAAGCCCCTGTATTTTGCATCATCACTGATACTTGTGCGGCACAGATGTTGTTGGTTGAAGCAGACGTGGTGTCTATGACGACGGTCTGGTGCCAATGAGACCGCCAGCTACCATCTTTTCGATGTCTCTCATCGCCAGGTAGTCCTTGATGGCGGCCGGCACGGGCAGAGCGCTGAAACTGGTCACGAGGGGGGTCGGAAGGCGGGAGCGGACGGCACGGCGGCAGAGAGACAGGAGCGGCGGCGGAGCGGCAGAGGCGATCCGCAAGGCGAGGAGGACGTCGGCGTCGTTGACGAAGTAGAAGATGACGCCGTCACGCAGCAGAGATCGCAGCATGTTGACGTCACAGTCGACGATGATGAGCAGGTGAATCACCGACACGTAGTTGTTGACGATGGCGCCGTGGATCGGGCGCTTGGTGCCGCCAGTGCTGCCGTCGACGCTCTGGTCCAACGAAGCTCCGTGCTGCAGCAACGACAGCGTCCCAGCGACGTCGTTGTTGAGTATGCACGTCATCAGAGGACTGCACTTCTTGGTGCCGAACAGGTTCGGGTCGGCACCGGACTCCAGCAGCGCTAAACACGCACACACATCAATACATCATCTGTCTGCTCTGTGACCAACAACAGGCAGATAGTCTGTATCACACATCGGAACAAGAAGCTCAGCTGTCGCACAGAGCCCTCGCTACTGTTTGTTGTTGAAACCTTGGGGTCAGTGACGGTCATTGGCACCATTCGAAAGCTTGAATACTTGATTTCCTATCGCATTCCATAGCAACTATGGCCGTATCTAAGTACTTTAGCCGTTTCGGCACAATACACGAACGTGACAGACACTCAGCCAGACACCGCATGACAGCAGTGCAGCCTGGCGAGGCAGCAGTCGCCAGGCAGAAATATGTAACAGCTTGCTGTGCCTATAGCGAACCAGTAGGACTATACAGTGCACTCGCTTACCGTATGTATAGTTTTTATGCGCCTCAATCACATGGTGTGAGAGGCACATTATGCGACAGACCGTGACAACGTCGTTGGTCGGTCGGTCGTTGGTTGGTTGGTCACTTTCGCGAATTGTAGCTATAAACGGTGCGTCATAAGCCTGTAGTTACTACTGAACACCAAATAGGCAACCGTGCCCCAGAAATTCAATGTTTTTTCCTCCGCCTAGCGTGACCTCTAACTTGGGAGGCCTCACGTTTGGAATCCTGCTATCTTCGAAATGAACTGAGGTGGTTCAAATTTTGACATGCAGCGCTAGATGTTGCCAAATTCTACGGCATCGTATATAAATTTAGTCGCTAGGGACCACAACTAACGGTAAGCACGGCCCGATTTTTACGGAGACGCATTTTCGGCGTTATTTTATAAATATGAAATTAAATGCATACAGTTCATATATTACAGAAAATATGTAAACCTGTTGCTCTTTGTTTTGTGTTTGATCTTCTGATAAACGACCAAAGAAAATTACAGGTACTCCTCTAAGAAGATGTTTCTTGCATGTTATAGGCTACCAGCTAACAGGTAGCCTATACCATGCAAGAAACATCTTAGAACGTTTCTGAGCTTGTTCCACTCATGGTCAACTGCATAAAGAAGTGCATGCACAGATGCACACATTTGCCATTTGATAACCAGAATTAATACTGACCGTTCATAGCTCTCAGGTGCTGCCCACTGGCGGCGGCCGACAGAGGCGTCATGGCGTCCTCATAGACACGGTTGACGTCACAGCGGTGGTCGGCGAGTAGTCGCACGATGTCGGCGTGACCCTCGACTGCCGCCAAAAGGACCGGCGTCTTGCCGTCAGCAGTCGGCGTGTCGGCGTCGACGCCGTGTCGCAGCAGCAGCTCGACCGTCTCCACGACGCCGTAGATCGCCGCGTGGTGGATCGCTGACCGCCCGTCCTTGTGCACCTTCACTCACATTTCGTACACGTTTTACTGTAATAATATCAACATATGCACGTCAAGCATCATCAACAGACAGTGAGAAGTGCAGCAAATCTCGCCCCTCATAGACCATTATGCACCAACAACGATTATTACCTGTATCAGTTTGTATGATGACAATAGATACTAAGTTTGCTTTCTGTTCGGCACCGATTGGCGTGAAATTTTGCACGATGGTACACGTGTCCTAGACCTGCAAATCACTCGCTCAAGCTTTTCCGGCTCCGCTCGTAAATTTTGTGGCTGGCTAGCCGGCTCGAGCCGCAAAATACGGCTCATCTCGTATTGTTAAAAGTTGATAGTATTTCAGTCTGCTTTTCTGTTGCAGGTATCATGGATGGACTATCCTTCAATCCTAGCCTACAGTCTGATAAATAATATAAAAGTAGTTTTCTTGAAAAGACAACAGTCTTTTCAAGAAAACTACTTTTGAATTCAAGTACAATACTTCAAGTTTAATACTTCGAATTAAAACACAGAAACACACAGAAAGACTGTCATTAACTACTGGCTTATCTATGCCGAACTTTAGTAGTTCACGTACATACACCTCGAGACCTGTTATTATTACACAGTTAATGTTGGTTTAGTCTCTGTTTGGAAGAGTGGACGTGCAAAACCAGAACAGCTAATCTATTTCACTGGAAAAAATGTAGCGTAGTTGTCATGTACGAAGCAGAGACGATTGAGACGATATGGCGAAAATAACTGCATACTTTTTTCTTGGCTCGGCTCGGATATTTCTCGGCTTTGGCTCAACAAAAATCCTGCTTGACTCGGCTCAACTATTTTACGGCTCAGCTTTTGCGGCTCCGGCTTCGGCTTACAGGTCTACCCGGATGTGTCTTCTCCCCTTCTGGGTGAGGTGCCCCCGGGGGAGCCCCCAAATCCGAAATTTACCCACCTCCACATGACGGGTAACGCACTCGTTTGCTTTTCTACGCCAACACGGGTGTGATGGCGTGCTGACTGCGTGACACGCTTTGCGTTTCAACACGCTGTCTACGCGGCCCGATGGTAACGGTAACGCGTCGATTTGTGTGTGTGATTCGTGTCACGTGTGTTGATGCAGATTTTGGCCCAGTTTAGCCCCAAATTTAACAGCGTGACCTCGAACCATTTCTTATCGATTCTGAAAGCTTCACGAGACCAGCTGCCACCGTTTCCCGTAACCGTGCTAACACACAAACAAAGTAACAAACAGGCAACCCAAAACAGATTGCTGTCAATCAATCATTCAATCAACCAATGGTTCAATCAATGGTCTATTGTGTAATGTCGGCGCCAGGTAATTATATCTCATTATTTAGGAGATTAAAACGACATAGGCATTGTAAATCTTTATTCACCATATTAATGGTAGCACAACAACAATAAAAACGAAAAAAACATAATAGCGAACATAGTCAAACTTAATTAAATTACATATGACATGTGACAGTGCATATCGATTACACAGTTATGCATGAAGTAGGCTTAATGTAGCGCCTGCAGAAACTTTTGCACGGGGGGAGTCCTCTTTCCTTTCCTTTCCTTCCCTTCCACCTCCTTCTCTTCCCTTCCTCTTGCCTCCTTCCCTCTCTACCCTGTCCTCCCCTCCCCGCCGCTTCTTTAAATCCAGCTACAGGTCTGGGAAAGCGCTGTAAGCTCCCCCAGCGGGGTCCGGGGCAAAGCCTCGGCAAAAAACGCGTTTAGATGTTTTCAAGCCCGTGAAACATGTGAAAAATGTCTGATAGCAACGATTTCGGTTCTGTTTGTGCGAACCAAAACGTTGTAATTTAAGCGAATCTAGCCTTTACATTTTGTACGGGGGAGGGGAATGGGGAAAGTGCCCCCTTGCCCCTGCCTGCTGGCGCCTATCACTATAGGTGAATACAGAAGAGAAAAGATACGTAATTACGTACCCGGCGAAAGTTGCACCCAGCGTCGACGAGCATTGCAGCCGAGTCGGCGCGACTGTGTGCGATAGCGAGCAGTAGCGGCGACGCGCCGTTGCCGTCCAGGAGGTCGAGATCAGGTTTCAAGTTGAGCAGCAGACGTAGACTCTCCGGGTCGCCGACGGCCCAGTGCAGCGCCGTGCGGCCCTGGTCGCCGCGAAAGTCGACGTCGATCGCCTGCTGAGCGCCACGTTCCAGCAGCATCCGGACGACGTCGCAGCCGGAAGTGTGGATCATCGCCGTCAGGAGACAACTGTTGCCCTTGGCGTCGACGGCGTTGACGCTCGCCCCGGCCGCCAGCAGTTCGGACACGACAACGACGCAGTCCTTGGCGATAGCCAGCTGGAGCGCCGTCATGCCCTCGTCCAGCTCCCGGTGCTCGACGTTGCTCACCGGCACCAGAACACGCACGACTTCAACGCTGCCGTGCCATGCTCCGATCGTCAGCGCCGTGTCGCCGGCCGAGTCCTCTAGGACTGGATCAGCGCCGGCGGCTAGTAGCGCCACTACAACGGCGGCGTGGCCTCCTTCGGCGGCCCACATGACGGCCGTTCGACGGCGCCCATCACGGTAGTTGACACCAGCTTTGCGGTCCAGCAGGAGGTCGACGGCTGCCGCGCATCCTCGCCGGCTGGCCTGGATCAACGGTGACGGCTCGCTTCGTCGCTGATCTGGGTCTGCACCCGCCTGTCCGTCCACACCGGTGTTTATAATTACCGAAAACTACCTAGACGATAGAGATAGAACAAGTAGGGTTAAGAGTACGGGTTGTGCCAGTTTAAAAAAAAATTGCCCGCCTCGTTTGTCGGATGGGGTTAAGAGTACGGGTTAGTGCCAGTTTTCGGCAGTTATAAACACCCGTCTACACGACCACCAGCATTACGTTGCAATAGTTATAGGCCTAGTCTATTACAGGAAACGCAATACAAAAACTGACTTCGTTTTCTGAATGCTGCCCTTCCATTAAAGCCGACACCCGACTATATATATAGGACCTGCAGTGATGTGCAAATGTATGGATAGAATAGTATTTTCCAAAAAACCACGTGAGCATATAATAAACACAGCTATCAGTTGTAGACCAGGAATGTAGCAGTTTATTATTTTATTAATTTATCATGCAGTGCTTGTCACAACTCAAGCAGACTCGAAGTGAAATAATGTGAAATCTGTTTAATACATGTATCGGTACGGTCTTGACGTAACCAGATCAAAGGTCAGTGTCACAAGGTCACATAAAGGTCACGCACGAAATGCGCTATTAGTAAAGAAAGGATGATCATTCGAACTTGAACTTTAGTGTAAATATTTTGCACTATCAATCTCAAATGTGAATCGGAAGAACTATGACTCTTGTCTAAAGGTTTTAATACATTCACTGAATTCGCCAGAGATCTGGACATTCTCCCTCCCGGACATATTCCCGGGCAATTCCCTCTAGAATATGTCCAAGAGGAAATGTCCTATATACTTCACTGCACATTAGTTGGCTGCGCGGCACAGTAGCAGAACGTCGGTCTTTGACCGGCGAACTTTCCCTGTCCTACGCTCGAGTCGACCTACAGCTGAGTGGTGACCACTTATGTGGGGAAACTGTCCGCTGTATGTCAGCCAACTAGGCCAACTCAGCCTTTCATCCTTTCGGGGTAGACAAATGAGTAGTAAGCTGCAATTAGACGGACGCTTTGACAAATTAGTGGTAGCGCTATCTGGTGAACGTTTACGAGGTAAAGGCAGGCATGGTAAAACTGTGATCCATGCCTGAGCGCCTTAGAGGTTTCACGACTAGGCAAATCCACTTTACCTTTACCTTTACCTTTACCTTTACCTTTACAGGGTATTGATCGTTCACGTTATAAGACGACGGAATATCAAACTAGATGTGCTCAGAGAACTCAGACTCCGCCAAGGCTCCTGCATTGTCTCTTAAAGCCCGTTTATAGCGACACAACTCAACTCAACTCGACATCGAGTTGAATTGAGATGCGTCGCTATAGAAACTTCGCCGACGCAACTCAACGCAACTGACCCAGTTAAAGAGCGTACAGCTAATCAGCGCGAAGCAGGTCAGTCGTGTTTTTGTTTACCTTTTCCTTTCCAGAGTTGTGGTAAGTGTTTTGTCGATAGTTGAGTTAAGAGAATTGTGTTAATTTTAATTTCTTCACTCCAAAATTTCATCGTCAAACTCGTCAAAACACGTCATATAAAAAATTATGACGTCCTGACCTACAAACTGAGTCAACTGGGTCACGACGTTCAGAACTGATCGGTGACACTGTTGTTCACACTGTCAACGTGTCGAGTTGAGTTGAGTTGCGTCGCTATAGACACTTCGCCGACGCAACTCAACTCAACTCAACTCGACGTCCAGTTGAGTTGAGTTAAGTTGTGTCGCTATAAACACCCCTTTAGACCGCGGCTGCATAGTCGGAGAGGAGTGCGGTGGCGCCCCCTCTCGAGTGAGAATATATCGCGTAAAGCCGGATCTGTGTAATGTTAATGGAAGTGGAATAAGAGATCGTAGATCCACATCCGGCTCCGAACCAACACCAAACATTAACCACTTCCAGAGGTTGACCTCTTGCCTATGCCTACCATGTTTGGTCGACGTCCGTTACCGCGATAGTGAGTTATCTTGCTCACGAATGAATGAATGACAGAACGAACGCAAACACAGCGTTGGCGTAGTACAAACTGGGTGGTCTCACTTGTAGCAGTCGTCTGACGGTGTCAACAAGACCGGACTGTGCTGCGTAGAATAAGCTCGTCCTCTGCGTGGTGTCGACAACATTGACGTCACATCCGTCCCTGTCGATCATCAGCTGCGCTACATCCTCGTGCCCGCCCATCGTCGCCAACATCAGCGGTGTTCGACCGTCGGCGTCGGCGGCGTTGACGTCGCTGTCGGCGTCCAGCAATGCGGCGGCCACGTCGGCGAGGCCGAGCTCGGCGGCGTAGTGAAGTGGTTGGCGGGCGCGAGCGACGTCGCGACGCCGGATGTCGGCGTGCCCGCCGGCGATGAGTTCCGTGGCGGCCGCTGCTTGTCGCTCCTTGACGGCGACGAACAGCGGAGTGTCGGCGTTGGCGTCGGACACGTTCGTGTCGGCTCCGACAGCCAGCAGCTCTCGCACCATGTCTGTATATCCAGCCTATACATCGAATCAGTGAGAGTGTTAATCATCATCATCGTTATCACTATCATTTATTTATTCAAATTAAACAAGCATAATAGTAGGCCTATACATGACAACACGTGAACAAGACTGACAAGGGTGAGAGCACGTACAGTAAAATCAACAAATTAATTGAGTTAATGGTGGGCACGGGACACACAGACGGACTGCTGGGGTATCACGCGTAATGCGGCCTCCTAGGTAAAGGCAAAGGTATAAAGGAAGGCCATACTCTGAAGGAGCGTAGGCGGGGTGCTCATCTCCCTTTCATAGGCCATTGAGCCCGTAGGTGGATAAACCACTATTGTCTGTGACGCATGGCCAGTGCGACGCCACTGGTCATGGTCATGGTCTGGTCACGCTCTGCTCACACAAGTCGGGTCGATGTACAGTTGAACTCTACCATGCGTCTCATCTCTGGTACCCTCCGTTCTACACCTCTCCCATGG
>Ga0209339_1000849_pt1 | contig 11972 bp, 7 predicted proteins | sample OlaalgELextract3_FD_187376 | JGI IMG/M metagenome (GOLD analysis project Ga0209339, IMG submission 187376) | Olavius algarvensis symbiont microbial communities from Tuscany, Italy - Type A ELBA extract 3 (SPAdes) (version 2) | ecosystem: Host-associated > Annelida > Digestive system >... | reverse complement strand
CCTGATCATATTCAATCCATCACTAACACTGCCAGTTTTAAATGACAGCTCAAAACTTTTCTGTTTTCTGCATGCTCTTATTATTGAACTGTGTAATGTCTCCCGGACTATTGTGTAGGTAGACGCTAAACCCTATTATGATGATGATGATGATGATGATGGAGAGGATCATCCTAAAGAACGCCCACAACACCCCAAGAACAGCTGAATTATGGACTTTTCGCCTCCAAGACCATTCGCTCCCGGGAGCGAAAGTTCCAGGTGTGGAACATTTGCTCCCTGGACCATTCGCTCCCTGGAACTTTTGTTCCCACCAATTAATACAACAAGGAGCGAAAGTTCCAACAAATGTGTAGACCTACATGTACGGAACTTTCGCTGTTACACATTATGAACGATAATAATTGAGACAAGTCAATTGAATGTAACTAAAGACTTCCTATAGGCCGACCGAACTTTTTCGGATTCGCGATTACACAGCGATGTTTATTTTTTACGGTTATTTGTCCATTTGGGAGTGTATCGTTCAGGCGCATGACAGATCCGTAGTTACGTGTTAGACTGTTCAGCAGCAAGCGAAGTTTCTTTTGGTTGTGGTAAGCCGACATCTCTGTTCTCTGCTCGTTTAGGCCTATACGTGTTGTTAAATAGTGTAACGTCCTATCGATAGCGCGACTTTAGATTTAAGATAGATTTTTTGACTTTGCATTAGGCCTATCATGCGAAGATTACGTCTGGCACTCAGGACCCGTTTGTATTAACTGTAACTGCAAGTATTATTGTTTGAAGAGTAGGCCTAAGTAAACGTTGCTAAAGTTATTTAAACTTGTGCCATTGTGTTGTTCATCTCCAGTAGGCCTAATCGCATTTGTGATGTATCATACGATAATTTTGACTTTTATGATTTACGTTTGATTTTTTTCCCAATAAAAGCTTTAGCTACAGAAATCTCATTTGCTAAGACAGAAGCCGTATAATTTGCAAGTGCATTTACTGGAGATAAGCTTATCTCAGGCCATTTTTCAGCGAGTCCGTAAACATTCTGCACAGTTTGCTTAATTCATTTAATTCCAGTTCACTACATTACTTATGCTTACTTAAGCGCAAGGAATGGGACAGTTGGAACTTCAGTTCCGTGCTGTATTTGCTAGTCTCCCGGCTGCGTACTTTAGCTACATCTTCTATTTGCTTGGAAAATACCAGGGAGCAAAGTTCCACACGTGGACCTTTCGCTCCCGGAAGCAAATGGCCTTGGGAGCGAAAAGTCCAGTTCCCGAACAGCTGACATCAGTCATCTGCTAGCCTGCTCATTTGTAGTTGGACTGAAGTAAACTACAAACAAGCAAACAAAAATACAGTACGTATTGATGTACAGTATACTATGCATCGAATTACTTTGGTAGGTTGCCAGTGAGCTTTAACCCTATTTGAGCTGGCATCCTCTAATAAATTCACAAGTGATCAATTAGAAATGGAAATATGAAGATGGATACTACAAACATTATACAATGAATTTAAACAAGGATGTGTAAGTACCCACACATTGAATAATTATTAACCTCAGTAGACAGGGGCATCAGCAAAATGGGGAGTGTAGTGGGGTGACATATCCCCACTGTCGGCAGTTTTTTTGGGGATGGTGGAGCTTGTAGTCAATGCCTTGTGGGCTGCGTCAGTAGTGAACACCATGCTTTACTGTAAATTGAAATGGACAGAAAATTACAGCAGCAACAGGCCATCTTTCCACTTGTCTACCGCTAATACAAGCGTGTGTGCGGTTGCCGCGACACATGGATGCGTGCACGTACGTACCAAGATTAATATAGAGATGCTCATAAAATCTGCCTATTTCCCAGAAAAATCAATACATAAGTCGCACTGCTGTATAAGTCACACGGGCCAGCATACTTGCAGTGCAGTGTGTAGGCCTAACAATGTGCCGACGACGTGTTCCACGCGAGCTCAACGTGCGGTCCCAACAATTAGTGCTGTAGCCTAACTTACATCACTGACAGTTTACGGCCACTGCACATGGAGCTAGCCATTGATGCTGATCTGTCATCGCAAGCGCCGATAGAGCCGACATGGTATTTACCCACACTGCTCCTGCCCTCCCCTCCCTCTGTGGAGAGAGCCCCGTCTTAAGTCCCCGTTGCCTTATCTTAGATCGGTAACAGTGATGGTATCTCTCATTTAGCCTGTACTCTGATGCAACTGCAGCCACCGCCACCCAGAACATTGGTCATGTTAGTACGGCGTACGCACCCGACGGCGCTGCACAGGTCAAATCCCCCACCCAAGCACGGTGATTTGGTCTGTGTCGCCCTCGGGCATGCATAACGCATGGCTCTGTGCCGTCAACGCAACTCACTGGGATACAGTCAGTGGCCCATTGGTTTCCCACCGATTTAAGAGGCATGCCTATGAATTTGTTGGCACATAGGTCGCACCGGAGTATAAGTCGACGTGCCGCCATGGCAAGAAAAAACCGTGACTTATAGTCCGGAAAATACGGTAGCCTAATGGTGAAGTTGCTACCATTCCAGGCAATAAGTACAGTTTGAGTTTATGCTTAAATGCCTTTCTGTTAGAGCTGTGAAAGAGTCAGCTGAAATCTGCTTCCATCGGCTGGAGATTTCACATTTATCATCCCTATTCATGCGGATGCGGATTTACCGTGCGAGCTACTTGAAAACAGTGTTACCGAACAAGAGCTTAGAATAAGAATGTAGAACTATATAAAAACAGAGTGCGACTGTCAGAACCTGTTGTTCACAATCATCCTGCATTGTGTTGACGATGCCATAATTGAACAGGAGGTGGGCTAGCTTCTATTTACAGTGCGATATTCTTGTTAGACACCAGGCTCCAGCATTACGTAGCAATTGAATAGCATCAAGTGAGCTGAAGATGATCTGTTGTTTGTGATATCTTGTAACCATTACAAAGGTTTGTATATCATCTAAAGTGAGAACTAGTCTGCTGCGTTAAGTCGTACAAGTTGGTGGAAAATTTATCATCATCTATTTATTTGACTTTTGATGTATTTTGTGTTGTAGAAGGTGAGCAGTTAATTGTCGATAACAGTAGTTGCCGTAGTTGTGAAAACAACTGAGATGAGATCAGAAAGTGGCTGGTGAGAGGCTGGCACAGTGACCGTAGTGATGACTAACTGGATGTGGTGCTGGCGACAGAGCCAAGTGTCATGTTGCAGTCAAGCAATGGCCAGGCAGTCAGGCATCTTCTGTCTCACGTGTTTTCTCATTGTTGGGACTTCGAGCCTTTTCTTTGGCTTTGAGTATGCTTTACACATGCTGTTTTTTTCTGTTTAATGCTTTTTCTTGATTCATATAGCTCAATACAGTGCAGTGCAATATTAATTTTGTGGACTGGAATGTACTCATGCAACACTGAAATATGAGTAATTTTGTACTATGCTGTATTCATTAGGAAGTTGGAGAAGATTGTATTTTTGCAGTTAATATCAAAATCAAACGTTTTATTCTATTGTACATGCTCAAGTGGGCATAACATGTTATGAATGGAAGTTCCCAGTTTTTGTACAACTGTGATTTGGTAGTGAATAAGTTAACTACCAAATCGCAATGGTTGACATTTTGTAATCTTGTAGTCCATACTCCACAAGATGCTTATTTAATAAACCAGACATGAGTCTTAAATTACTGTTAAATTGTTTCTCTGTTGAATTCACACTGTAGGACATTGCATGTTTTCAGCTGTCCATACCTGGCTGTGAGTGTGTCGCCAGCAATCCCAGTAGCTGATGGTCTCATCTTTCTTTTTGTTATGGCAACTTTGTTACGAACCAGCTTCAGTGATCCTGGCATGATTCCACGTGCAACTCCAGATGAAGCTGCAGACATCGAAAGACAGATTGGTATGTTGAAATGCATAGTGTATCATACTTGATATTAGTTGATTAATCTCTCATCAAATGATAAGATATGTATCTGCTTCTGGTCTTATTACTACAGTCTTATATTTCATTGATTTCTGTCAAAATGCATGTAATGATTACGGAGAGTAATTGTGTTGCAAAACATGTCTCTGTGCATCATATGAGCAGTACTTTTGAAATATACTGTAATTATTGTGTGAGACTGAATCTAATTGTGAGCAACAGGAAGGGCCTTTGACCAGCATTCTCAAACATTTCACTTTAAATACAGGAATTGCAGCTGAGTATCCTTGGTTTTATGTCTGTATCTTGTTTTGTTATTTATTATTTACTCACAAAAAAACTAGTTTCCTTTCAATAATATTTATGTGGCACTAAATAGCATTTTATTTGCTGATGTGTTAAGAAGCTGCTTATTCAGTAATGTTCACCTATTCGGAAATGTAACATAATCTGAAATAACTCCAAAAAAGTGGCCAATTTAACTAAAAACCAAAAAGTAATAGTATTGTGAGTATAGTGATATTAAATAAGGGGACAGCCGTGAAGCTGAGATGAAATAAGGGGATGACTGTAAAGATAATGCAAGTTTCTGCTGCAGCTATACACAGTGTCATGTACACACAACTGTTTTGATGACAATTTTCCGGGGTACCTCAGTTAACAGTAGTTCTGCTAAAGGTGTGCAAAGAAATCTCTGAGAAAACCTTTGTGCAGCTTGAGGAGTGTAGGCTGTAAAGTTGGATACACAATAGGTTAGATACTCGATCAGTTTCACGTAGACCTTGCCTGTCATACTGACAACAGAAGTAGTGTAGAGTGGTACAGATCCTGATTCATGAATAGTATTTGTTCATCTGCACTTGCAACTGTGCACAGAAGAAGCTGCTAGCCTTGCTGGATCAGGACCAAATTACTATCCACCGCCGCGGACCAAAGAAGTGGTTATTCGAGGCCAGGTGAACAAGCTGAAGTACTGTTTTACATGCAAGATTTTCCGACCACCGAGGGCGTCACACTGCAGTGTCTGTGACATATGTGTCGGTAAAATACTTTTCTTCGTTATTAATTATTTATCTGTATTGCACCTGCCATTTGTCTTTGCTGTTATTAGAATTCAGAGAATATTAAGTACCCTAAAGTCAGCATATTTACTAGTCAGACTTTTCTGCTTGCTGCTTTACTTTTTGTAGGGACTAAACTACAAAAACTTTGCTTGTGAGTTTTACTGCTGTTTGCATTGGCGTACCACTAGTCACTGGGATATAACCAGTATACTTTGGTGCCAGTCCCAAGGAGTGTTGCAACAAGAAGGGCATCTGGCATAAAATCTTGTGGTCACTGTTCGTCTGTTCAGCTTCAGTGTGCCATTCCTATAAAACTGTCTGCTGGCATGCCATTTTTAATGACAGGATCGGCACAGGGTGGGAGGGTGAGCAGTACCTCATGGGGACCACATGAAATCCAGAATGGCCGATTGTTCTGGTTTCAGCTCACCTGGGTTGTGCTGGAGTAAGGGCCGTAAAACAACGAGTTTGTTGCTGTTGCAGAGAGGTTTGACCATCATTGTCCGTGGGTCGGCAACTGCGTCGGACTGCGCAACTACCGATATTTCTACCTGTTCTTAGTCTCGCTGTCTGTGCACTGTGTCTTTATGTTTGCTTGTGTTCTCGTCCACCTCATTATGGGTGTGTTTGCTTGCTTTCATTATATAGTAATGTGTTGAATTTTATCATGCGGTTATGTTTTTTGCATAGTTGCAGTGGTGTAGTGGTAGAGGATCGGACTCATAACCGTGAGGTTGCGGGTTTGACTCACACCCGGTCCACTGCAAGCAACCTTGAGCAAGTTGCTAACCTACTGTGTGCTCAGGCCAACTCAGCCTCCTACCCTCAGTGGACGGGAAATGAGTAGTAGCTACGGGTTGAAGGCCTAGTGTGGTTGACTGTGGCACCATTGGCTCATGCCAATCAGCTGCTATTTCCGAGATTGTAAAGCGCTGCTGGTCACGAGTCTGACTCATGTAAACGACGCGCTATAACAAGTGTAGCAGGTGCATCAGCAGTACTGCTACTGCTTAATCTGCAAAATTAACACGGTAGACACATTGTAATGTCTCACCTGCAGATACTGAAGAGTACACATAAAATATTCTTTAGTAATAACATACAGCACTCTATTCTCTAGTTCACCAGGTTCCATGGTGAAAAGAAGCTGGTCCACCTCACCCACCTCTTGTTCGAAGTTGACAGCATAACAGAGGTTGTCAGTGCAGTTGTCGATGATTGTTAATAACAGATTCCAACCGTTGCAGCCTGTTCTAAACAGTTGACAACACCTGCGATATGACAATGGTCAAACTCTGTTGACAACGGCTGTGGTCTTATGCCATGTCGAGCAGGAGGCCATATTACTATTTCAACATATTTTTATTGAAAACCAGAATATCTCTTTAGGGGACGTCTGGAAGAGGATCAACTGCCTAATAGTATTCCATAGTGACTATTTGCCTGTCTTGCTTAATTTTAGAGATATGACCGTGTAACAGACAACGGATTGACGTTGACAACCATAGCATATGTGGCCCTTGAGGTGGGCCAGCAGCAGTCTTTTTACATACATAGTCGTACCATTAAATTTTTGACTGTTTGCTTTCTTTGAGCATTTGGAAAAATGCAGTGTTTTCCTTTTATGGTTAGTGATGCAACAAAACGAAATGTTGACTGGTGTCCTCAGTTAGCAGCTGAAACATAATTTTTATTGGTGAAAGTCCAGGAGTTAGTCTTCAGATAACCTTTCACAAGTAAGGAAAATATTTTTGACTGTTGATGTTGCTACATTAGTGTTCTGATACCACTATACATACACTATATGTCATATATTAAGCTTAAAGGCTTTGATAACTACTCTCAACAAATATCTGTTGCATTATGTTGTCAAATTTTGATATTGAGCTATTCAGAGAACAGCGCAAGTTATTCGTTGCTGACAAGAGTTTGCGTCAGGTCATCATGGACATAATTATCTTGTGGATGTAATGGTTGATCTGGCATTTATTGTACATACATAAACTGTTGTGTATTTTAATTGTTTTTTAAATGCTACAAAATGCAAAGTTGTTTGCAGTGGCACAGGAAGATGACTTCGTTGCTGCTCTGAAGAAGTCTCCGGCTTCATATCCTTTAATAAGTCATTGGAATTGGTTATGTGAAATTTTATGATATTGTATGTTACATTGCAAAACGTGTAATTTTTTTCCTTCCATTTGTTTCTTTAACTGCATTACTATCGTTGAAGCAGCAGTGTGTTTCTTTTCCATCTGGTCTATTCTTGGACTTGCTGGATTTCACACCTACTTGTCCGTATCAAATCAAACAACAAATGAAGATGTAAGTGTTACAGTTCTAATCTCTATAAATGCAGATCTGTGTTGTGCTCAGTGTTCAAGTGTACAGTGTGTATTATGGCAACATATTTGCTGTAAGTCGGTGTAATATCTAGTCGTTGTCATTTCTGGCATGCAACTCACGATTGCATAGCGCCATACGTCGACATCATCCTCCACAGAGGGCGGTTTTGAGCCAAATCTGCTGCTTTGGGGAGCGTAAGGTGGTGTTTCAGATCCTGTTGGACGGTGCTGAGCCATGTGATGTGGGGATATCCAGTGGCTAACATTATCCGAGACAAAAATATTAGTATGTGTTATTGATTGCCATTGTAAAGTTTTGGTTTTAATTTAGAAAAATCAAAAGACTAAAATCTATTTGAGTCTATTTTCAGCTTATCTCATGCAATAACGAGAAGTTTTATTAAACTATTAGATGATCTAGCATTCCTGGCATTATCTTTAGCCGTTGCAAAATATAAGTTGACTGTCCAGTTGGCAAGCAGCAGTAAATCATAGTGATACATTTGTTCAGCATGTTAATTTTGCTTGAATATCAACTGTTATATGGTGATGGTTAGTAGAGCTAGTATCCCATTTTTGCCGCACGATGCTATGCAAGCGCACATCTGTAGCCTACGTATAACTAACAATAATAGAGTCTACTCGACATTGTGTACTGTTGAAGCTAACTAGCTGACTGACAGACACGAAGCATCGTGTGGCCTCTTTGCAACAGCAGAGCTACTTGTCATAATATGTGTGTCCCCCGTACCTGCACTTGGTCACATCTGAGATGTGATGTTGGTCTGGAGGAAGGGGAATATTAAGAATACTGTTTTAGTGCTACAGTATCGTGTACTATTATAAGAGTACACAAAGGTACGAACAGTTCTTACAGGTTGTCGACTGTATCGGGCTTCAGTCTTGCTTAGTCTTGCTCACGGTGCCCCTGCAATGTCTTTGACGTGATAGTGTCACCTTAATCAGTACATTGTTACTTACTTAGGTTAGCTCTCTATCTTCTGAGCTCCTCTGTATCTTCGTTCTTCATGGTACTGTATGTATATAAAAATGTAAAAAAAATTTGGTTACATCCATTTCTTTCCTTTTAGTGAGCTGAGTCTGGTGGGATTGGCCCTTGACCTGGTTGACTATGACGCTGTTGGTTGGGTCATATTATCTGTAAAATTGTCTCCAAAATGACCTATAGTGTGTCGAGTGGGACGTTAAACCCTTATGTATATGTAATATGTGTGACTTGTAATCTGTTGGTGTCCTGTTAAAATATGTGTTAATGTATGCAGATGAAAGGCACATTTGCCACTCGCTTTGGTCAGGATATGTTCAATCCATATAGCCATGACTCTCTGCTTGTGAACTGCTGCAGTGTTGTGTGTGGTCCACTGCCACCAAGGTGATTATCAAGGGTGATTATTACATGTGTAACATTAACTTTATTATTTCTTCCGATATTCTTATGTAGTTAATTTATAACATAACCACTAACCAGTAACCATGAAATATTGTGAAAAAGCATAACAGTGTTCAGCATGATGATAATTTATTTGATTTATACAGCAATTGTTGAGTTTTTTTGCAGATACTAAAGTTTCCAATATGTGGTTGCTTTTTGTCAGCGTAATTTTGTTAGTACTGTATCCAAGCAATTGGCTGATAAGACTTGTCCAAAGAGATGTGTTTTGGTTGTTTTTATATATATTGTGTTAATTATTTTGCATGTGACTATACTGTGTCTCAAAAATAAAGTGCCAACTTTGGCAAGGTATAGTTTCCACAAACACTGACTAATTGTGATAATTTTACATAAACAGCATCAGCACACTTTCAAAAATGATATGCATATTTAACTTTCCTTGTCCCGTCACTTTTATTTACTTTATTTGTTTTTAATAGCTGTGATGGAAATGATGCAAACCATAACATGTTTTCCCCGGTAAACTATTGGTGACTCTGAGATGAGCCGGTTTTAGTTTAACACATCTTCAAAGTGATATCCTTTCACCTTCATGCATGCACATAACCGCTTTTTCCATTGACGAACAGCTTCATGGCTGACGTTTTGTGATATGCTTGCCTGCTATGTCAGTGAGGCGCTGCTTCAAGTCACTGTTGTCGTGGAGCAGTGTCTTGTACACACATTCTTGCATCAGTCTCTAAATTCAGTATTCTACTGGGTTCAGGTCCAGACTGTTTTGCATCCACAGATCTGGAGAGATAAAATCCAGTGTTTGCTGCTCAAGTAGCTGGACTGTTTCACAAGTGCAGTGTGCAGGTGCACAGTATTGTTGGAACACAAATGTGTTGCCAGCAATGCGACATGTGCCTGGCAACATCTGCCTTTTCAGCAGAACTTCACGGCAGTATTTGCCATCAATTTTCACTACTGGCTCGACAAAAAGTAATTAAGTGCATCCAAGCTTTGAAACGGCCATGGAAACCACCGGTGACTTGGAGAACGTCGGCTGACAGTGCAGTTCGCAGGTATTTTGCATCATTTCTGTGACAGCTATTTAAAAGCGAATAAAGTAAGTAAAAGTGAAGGGACAAGAAAAGTTAAATATGCATATCATTTTTGAAAGTGTACTGATTTTTGCCCAAAATTATCAAATTTAGTTTGTGCTTTTTGAAACTATAGCTTGCCAAAGTTGCCGCCTTTTTTGAGCCACAGTGTAGAGAGATTTGAGAAGGTCGTGTTGACATGTGGCATAGTGCGTGTCAATAGCTGAATGTGTGCAGAAGTGACAGTGTATGTTGTGATGTAGCTTGGTTCGTCGACATGGGTCACTGACTAAAGACGTGTCTAGTGTCGTAACTGGGCGACCGTGTCCACCGACCGAGAGTGCTGTAAAGTCGGCCGATGTAGACACCCAGTCAGAAACGGATGCCGTCAATGTGCGGCATGGAGATTACGGTACATCGGGAACGACTTCGCTGCAGGTAAGGTGATACGGCAAGGCCACAAGGTTCAAAGAAAGCACGTTAGCTAACTTATGTACTTTACTAAACAAACACACACTCTGTTTCAATGGCAATTTTTAGGTTTCCTTGGTTAGCAGTTTTTGCTGTGAACCGTTTTCTCCATTTGTTACTTGCAGGCAAGGTATTATTTTTGGTGTCCTGTGCTTTTAACTTTGTTGTGATTAATTACCAAAGTGGTTAAGCTGTTGTCGTAAAACTTTCAGAAAAGATGGACGATGCCGCTTGGATCACACTATTAAATTCAGCAATTGGCAGCACCCTGCAATGTGATATACATCAAGATTTACTGTACCTGGCAGTGCTAATTCTAACTGTATGTATCCTTTGCCATCAGTCCGAAACTTTTTATATTATCCAACACAGAATTGTGAATATGCACAATCATGAACCAGAAGTTATGGAGCAAAACTGATCAGGAGCCAGTACTGTCTTACTGTCTCAGCTAAGAAGAAGAAAAAGGAACAGGCTCGGTCACACGCTAAGAAGATGCGACAACAGCATTGCGAAACAAGTATTAAAGTATGCACCACAGAGCGACACAGAGGAGGGGGCGGCCGAAGTATGCTTGGAGGAGAGAGCTGGAAAAAGAAATTTAGACGGTGTGATTCAAGTACAGCTGGAGGAAAATGGGAGCAGCAGCACAAGAGTGAGTTAGATGGAGAGGAGTGATCGTTGTTCCACGGTTTCAGCTCGATACGTACGGCCGTCGCACCTTCGCTGTCGCTGGACCAACGACATGGAAATTGACTGTTTTCGTCGTACATTGAAGACGTTTCTTTTTGATCAGTACTCGGCACATTGAGTGCATTAGAAGCGTTTTTTGCGAAGATGCGCTATATAAATTAACATTTACATTACATTACTGTGTTCTACTGGGAGTGACAAGGCATAGGTCAAGTCAACACACCATCAAAACGTGCTTCCTCATATATTCTGTGTCTGACTCAGACCACTTCCCTCACTCTACAATGCTCAACCTAGTCATCAGCATTAAATGCAATACTATTATACTTACCATAGTGACTTAGTGAGTGAATGGTGTTATATTATCACAGATTGCATCAGCACATGGTTCAGATGCTGATGTCACTCATCGGTCACAGGATGATTAAGAAATGTTCATCTTGTTGTGGTATGGCTCATTTTTTTGAAAAACGTACTGCAGTCTTATTCAGTCATGCATTTTTCACTAATTGACTAAATTTAATTTTTGCATAGTAATAGGTGCAGTGTGCCACACTGAGCCTATCCAGTAACATACGTTCAGTTCGCATTTTTCAAACTGAAAAACTGGCTACACAACTGAAGCTAACCTAACCCCACACTATCCATAACCCCAAACCTAAAAACACCGTAGGCCTATATACGCACACTGTACACCGATAACTGGCCCTTACTCCTGAACCCTAAACAACCCACGAAGCATGGAATTCCCGTCCAGTAAAGTAAAATTCTTGCAAACTGAACATATCATATTTTGATAGGTGCAATGTGACGCACTGCACCTATAATTATCGTTAATTTTTTTACTATATAGGTCCAGCAGTAGAGTCCCCAGCCGAATTTTTTTTCAATTACGGCTGGCTGAGCAATATTTTCGGCTGATATTCGGCTCAGCCGGATTTACGCGGACAGGAGAAAATGTGGCTGAATTACGGCTGGTTG
>Ga0209339_1000848_pt1 | contig 11975 bp, 10 predicted proteins | sample OlaalgELextract3_FD_187376 | JGI IMG/M metagenome (GOLD analysis project Ga0209339, IMG submission 187376) | Olavius algarvensis symbiont microbial communities from Tuscany, Italy - Type A ELBA extract 3 (SPAdes) (version 2) | ecosystem: Host-associated > Annelida > Digestive system >... | reverse complement strand
TTACCATTATCATCTGATAAGGGGCCAATTTTAGCTGATTTATTCTTTGACCCTGCATATGCATAGAAGGATTTAGCATCTTCTTTGATATTACTCGCTTGTGCTCTCTGTACTCTTGGACATTACTTGCCACTGACATAAAGCAACTAGAAGCGTTCCATATGAAATGCCAGCAACAGATCCCTGACTGTCGTGGTGTTGTCGCGCACTGGAGATGCCGACCCGGTTGACCTCGTAACAGATGGCTGGACCAAGTTCAAACTGACAACAGAATGATCTGTGGAAGAGTGATGTTCGATGCCGTGGGACTGGAGTGATGCAATGACCCTCACTAGATACATAACCAAGGTGATGATGATGGATGATGAGAAGGAGAAGGAGGATATAACTAGCTTGCCGGAACATGACATACAATGGACAGAAGTTGAACGACGGACAAACCAATGCTGTAGTTGCCACACGCATTCCATTGTTTTGTGGAAGGTGGATGTCACTACTAGAGTATAACCCTAATTACACTACTTTCAAATGTCTGCAATGTGATAATGTGGAGCATTTTAGGCAATCCATATGTCACCCATTAGACTGTCAATGAAATGACTTATCATCCAAACAGCGTGTCGAAGAAATGACCGGTATTCTACTAACATAAGTTAAGATCGTGTCATAGAAATGACCGGTATTCTACTAACATAAGTTAAGATCGTGTCACAGAAATGACCGGTATTCTACTAATATAAGTTACGTAACAGATTTTTACATCTGCATGAAATGCGTCTGCTAGAACTGCACTGTCACGTGTACATATTTTTTGCTGACAAAAAGAACCAGTTTTGTTTCTGTTTGTTTTCATTTACAAAAGCTGCATAACTGAACACTGCACAAAACTCTACTACTATGTTTTGTTCTTTAGTTTATAGTTCATTATCAGAAGTAGTATCGTAAATGTGATCCATTTTGATCCAGCTCTATCTATATGAAGTGACCAGTACACTAGATACATCATATATAAACGTGAAATTTGGCAAGGGAAGTGGACATCGTGACCAGTACACCAGTACACTAACAACACAGTCGATCCTATTGACAACATTCAACATTTAACTACCGTCAGTCATGTTATAAAATCAAGGATTTGCAGCACAAAGGTTCTAACTCAACCTACTCTCAGTTTTTGCGTTTTTTATACAATTCGACATATCTCGACGAGCCGGACAAGCCCTGATGTCAGTTTTTCTAACTTTGAAACATTGAGGAAGTAACAAGCCTTATAAAAATCGACCTATCTGCACAACGTTCGACCTACGGCATGGACAGAAGTTCTATCTTGCGATAGAACCTTTGTGCCCAAGTCAATGTAACTGGGTCGCCTATAGGCGTTTAAACTTAAGAGAGACAGTTTCTATCTGCGTATACTTGCCTGTATCACTTATCTTATTGTGCTGTAGATTAGCAGGCACAGTGCACAAAAGGCCTATCTGCCCAATTCGTTGACATTGCAACGACGGCACCTTTGTACATTATAATATTTCGTTCTAATGACAGCCTAACAACTATTATTGCAAAGTATCAGGTCACATTTCAATGCACAAAGTTCTATCTCAAACTGCTCAAGACCACGAAGGTCCTATCGCCCATAATGTAGTAAGTATTGCTCTGCGTGCTGCGTGCACAGAGGTTCTCTGTGTATATTTGAGCCAAAATAACCAGACTTTTTAAAGTTTCAATAATTTTACACACACCGGTAGAAAGAACTCATGTGTAAGACAATTCCAGTAGTGTAAAATCACTTCACATCTTGCATGTCCAGATGGTAAAATCAACCACTGAAACTTGCATTTCGGTTTTTGTCACTTCCTCAATAATTATGACGTTTCAAGATAGAACCTTTGTGCTCTAAAGCCTCAAAATAACCTACAATTACACATACGCATCCAATTTGCTGTCATTTTCCACGTTCACCACAGGTTCCCCGATAGGTCTCCAAATAAAGCCTTGGAGCCATCGCAGTGAATGCCCTTCCACATACCCAATCACTGGCATCAAAATGCTGGCGGCATGGAAATCGTACAACTACAATGACAAACAAGAAGCTCAGCTGTCGCAGAGAGAGACCGTGCGACATTTCGTGTCATGGAATATTTTGCTAAGTCACTCAAGTGATGAGCAGGGCATGTGTAAATCCCTATTAGTATTACATTGAAATTATGTCTGTATTCTGAGATATTCAGCGTTAAAACATGGCATGACCTTAAAACCAGGGGTAGGGGTTTTTCAAAGTCATTGAAAATGGCACCACTATTTGACGCTAAATAATCGTGACCTTGAAATCTGGGTTATAGGTCACTGAAGGTCATTCAAAGTGGTACCAGTCGAAACCTTCAGTGCGGTTTCCTATTTACCTTCCATAGTAACTATGGCCGTATCCTTAACCGTTTAGGAGATGTTCAGCATCAAAGAATAGTGTGACCGTGAAAACTGGGTCAGGGGTTGTTCAAGGTCATAGAAAATGGCGCCATTCGATGAACCATATACGAATTTTTATTGGTCCGCCATCATGAGTATGGCTCTATCTTGTACCTTTTTGAGTTATTTGACGTTGAATAATATCATGATGACCTTAAAATCTGGGTTAGAGGTCACTCAATGTCATTCAACCTGGTACCATTCGAAAGCTCAGGTGTGGTTTGCTATTCGCCTTCTATAGTGACTATGGCCATATCTTTAACCATTTATGAGATAGTGAATCCCTTCTGCATACAGTGTTAGAAGGCAAAATGGAAGAAATAAGAACTCGTGGGAGACAGAGTGCTACAACGATAGACTGGATGAAGAGCAACGACATGGAATATGACCATATAAAGAAAAGAGCTCATGATAGAGAAGACTGGCGTCACTGGAGGCCTGGACCTGCCTGAAAAGACAGAGCACACAAGACAGAAGAGAGAGATATTCAGCGTCAAAGTATAGCATGACCTTGAAAACTGGGTTAGGAGTTGTACAAGGTCATTGAAAATGGCGTCGTTCAATAGACCATGTACGACTTTCTATTGGTCTGCTATTGTAAATATACCCGTAGCTCTATCTTGTACCAATTTTTGAGTTATTTCACGCTGAATACTAGTAACCTTGAAATCTGGGTTAGAAGTCACTCAAGATCATTCAAACTGGTACCATTCGAAAGCTTGGGTGCAGTTTCCTATTCGCCTTCCATAGTAACTATGGCTCTATCTTGCACCTATTCCAAGATAAAGTGAGATATTGGTCGAAAATCGTGATTTTTTTTCATACCGCATTGCATTTGATGCCTCCGTTGGGGGGGGGGGTCCACGTTGGGGTATTGCCATCCCTTTTGGTGTAGAAAACTAAAATAATGGGGCTACCCGATGGTGAAAAACTCTATGAGTATATGTGTAACCGTTTAGATAGAATACTGGCGTGTGATGGACGGATGGACAGACATCATGCCACGGCATAGTCTGCACTATGCACACGCATCGTGTTGTAAAAGATGTAACAGAGACACTCGGACACATTATCTGTCCACCACTACGTGTTGGATTGACAGATTTTACTATACACAGCAGCTACGCAGAGCGCATGATGGCAACAAGCAGAGTGTCCGTCTGTCCGTCCATCACACACTGGCAGTGAGTCAAAGCTGATGCTGTTTCACTGTCAGGCAGCTCAGAGACTCTAGTTTGTTAGACTAAGGTTTGTAAGATAGGAACACCCTTGTGATGGCTTTAAATGACACTGCAGTGGGTGAAAACAATGAAAAATTAAGACTTTTCAATCATTTTTGACATTTTTGCCATGACATCTCAGAAATGGCTGGTGACCCAACTTAGGTTACTATTAGCTACTAGCAGAAAATCACACACAGGCTTTTGACTGGTACAACTGTTCAGTGACGATGAATGACCGTTATGAACCACTTTACTGCACATGGCTTTTCTTCCAGAGATCACTACGTAACAGTGAGTGAAGACAGATCCATACTGTTGGCAGCAAAAAGATAGCCTCAGGCAGGACTGTAGATCTCACGTAAAATCTCAATTCTCTAGGTCCATGCCGAACAACTTTGTCCTTGATTTTCCTCAGTTATGTGAGTGATACTGTTTTAAGGCCACCAACGGTCACAAATTGTGGAAGACATTGTCAAACCGTCTTGCCCAGCGGAGAAATTAATCACACCATGCACATCAATTTTTCTGCTACAAATTACCAGACTGCGAGTTGAACCTGATCAGATAGCATGCACCACGACATTAACCATTACGCCACTGGAACAGGTAACACAGCACAGAATATACCTGGTCCAAGGCTCAGTCCATCTGATTGTCGATAATATTTTCCTTTATGGATGGCTACCAGCTGTGCACCATCCAACAGTAATCTGCATAAAACAAGTTAAAATTTGTCAATATATTCCAGCATTACACACTGGGAACTTTAAACAAACCACTCTACATTTATTGCAAACGAATGTATCAACAAGATATTCAGCGTTAAATAATGATGTGACCTTGAAAACTGGGTTAGGGGTTCTTCAAGATCATTGAAAACGGTGCCGTTAATAGACCAACAACTTTCTATTGGTCGGCCATTGTAAGTATCATTTTCGAGTTATTTGAAGCTGAATAATATTGTGACCTTGAAATATAGGTTAGGGATCACTCAAGATCATTGGAAATGGCACCACTCAAAAGCCTGGGTACGGTTCCTATTCGTCTTCCGTAGTAACTCTGGCTCTATCTTGTTTCATTTTGGAAATAAAACGAGATGGTCTAAAATCGCGATTTTTTCATAACCCCTTGTATTCGACACCCTGGTTAAAATATTACCAGAATATTACCATGGCATATGGCACGGAAAAACTAGAATGGTGTGACTAACCGATGGTGAAAACATTTGACGATGCGTTTAGCCATTTCGACAGAATACCGGTGTGTGACGGACAGATGGATGGACAGACACTTTGAGACGGCATAGTCCGTGCTATGCATAGCGTCGTCGTTTCTTGCATGCAACTCTAAGATTGTTTCAAATCCTTTTAAATGGTGCTGAGCCACATAATGCGGGGACGACTTGGTTGTCTTCTCCAGTCTGCCGGAGTGGAGGCTAACAGGATCTTCTTGGCATCTGTGTTGTCGTCCATGCGCATAATATGCCCAACCAGGGTAAGCCGGCGCGACTGGATTATAGCAGTGAGTTTGGGTTGCTTCGTTAGTCTCCATACATCATCATTCCGTACAAATTGGTACCACCTGATGCCAAGCAGCATACGCAGACACCACTGGTCGAGTGCATCGATCTTATGTGCGTCCATCTTAGATATCGCCAAGCAGTCCGAACCATACAGGAATATTGGTAAGATGCACGTGTTGTACAGATTCAACTTCGTTGAGATGGCGAGCCGTGACCTCCAAATCTAATTTTCTAAGCTCTGCATGGCAGCACGAGTGATGGCACTTTGGCGGCTGATGTCGCAGGTGCTTCCGGCTGATGAGTGGATAAGAGAGCCAAGGTAGACAAACTCCTCAACTACCATGACATCCTGGCCCTGAACCTTACTGGTTAATGGCATATCCTCCCTGCAACCCAAAGCTTGTACCTTTGTCTTCTGCCAATTCACCTCGAGCCCTAGGGATGCTGCCTCACTTGCCATTATCTCCAATATGAGAACAAGAAGCAAGCATAGCACCAAGCAGTAAAACATGGTGTTGAAAGCATCAGAAAAAAATTGGCAAAGCAGAAGTGTTTATACAGAAAGACCTTACACCAAGACAGCAATTAATGCAGCAGGATCTGGTAAAACAGCTAAAGGAATTCATGACAGTCTAAAGATTAAGCAAATCTGACTATTGCAAACTGGAAGACAGTAGCTTGGTATCAAAACAGAACATCACTGCAACAGCATCAAGACTGTGTGAATACTAAAAGTATGCTAAACAAGCTGGATAAATGGCATCAAGAGTACTGATATAATTGGTATTTTAGATTCTTGAACACATCAGCATATTTACGGCCACCTGGTCTGCAGGTCCGGATCAGCAGACATTACGTTTGCTAATGTCTCCTTCTTTTCTGTTTTTTTTCCTTAGCAGCAAAATCTCAGAGATGCTGGACTGTACTCTAATCAAATCAGTACAGATGTTGTTACGGCGTAATTTAATAAAGATGTTTTGACGAGATGACCACCAACAGCAGCATTTTATAAAGGAAATTCCAAGATTTTCTGTTAATCTATAGGTTTTTTAAAAGCGTCATCTCGGAGAAGCTGCATTGTACTTTTGTGCTAGCCAACAATGTCATACTTGCTATGTGTGTCTCACCATAATAATAATTATAATAATAATAATAATAAAATAATATCCATAATGCATAATGACCGAGGGGCATAAAAAATATGAGTGCAGCATATTGACATGTCGACACTACAACTGAAATTCCACTTCTGATATGCTGTTTTAGATGTGTTAACACATGCATAAATGCTGTTTGTACATTAATAGAAATCAATTAATATGTAGTTCCATTATTGTCGACTAAAGATTCAGTCAATTAATATCTCATTAACCGACAATAAGTGAATTATTCTTTAGTCCACTGATCAATTAATCATCAACCAATTTTTTTAGTAAATTTGTCACAAAGGTTAATCAATGCAAGAAAATTACCACAGTTAATTAACGATCAATTGACTATCAAACAGATCAGAATAACAGACCACAGTCCACGGCTGACCTGAAAGCTTCATTTAACTGGCTGTAATGAAACTGACTTGGTGCTAATCCAACCACTACAGCATTAGGATTATCGACAGCAACACCTACACACAAACTGACTGAATGACTGAAACAGTCGCCAAACATTCAAACCCTCATAACAGCCATTCACTCGCTGTTTACGTTAATGAAAACAAAACATAAACAAACTGCATGCAGTCAACTGATAAAGGTTTTTGCAAGATAATTATAAGAACACTTATCGGATATAATGAAAATACAATTGTATACTGTCTACTTACATTTAGCAGTTGTATTGCAATTATAAACAACTGTAGCACAAGTGTATGTAATCTCCAGAACTCCTTCCCAATACACAAACCTGGCAGGTATAACGTATTGTCAATAGATGTCATTGGGAACAACCCGGGCCCCTTGCGACGGCTTTAAACGACACTGGGGTGGGTGAAAATGGCCAAAAATGCAGATTTCCTACCTTTGTGTTGTGACGTCTCAGAAATAGCGGGAGATGCAACTTAGGTTAGTATACTAATAGAAAATTGTCGTCACATTTGTACCAACAATCAATCCCACACATTCATCAGTTAACAGAAAGAAGTACCGGTATACAGAGCTCTGCCACGATAACTTTTCTGCAAACAAATAAACGACCTAAGAACCAACTAGAAAACCTACTTGACTGAGGGGGTCAAGACTGATGCCTCTGCCAGGCCTCATAATCTATCTTTGCACGCCCAGAACAACCTGGCCAGAGTCGTCTGCCAGAGCCGGGGTCGCACCGACGCCAGGCCGCTGCATCACTCGCTACACTGGCTTCCGATGAGGCAGCGTTTCACCTATAAACTGGCTGTACTGACTCACAAGGTGCGAACCACAGCCACTCCAACATATCTCAGCGAGCTGGTACAGACCCATGCACCACCTCGGGCTCTGCGCTCTTCCGACGCTCCGACACTTGTCGTTCCTCGCATACACACCAAACTGGCCCGTCGCACTATTTCTGTTGCTGCTCCATCCACTTGGAACTCTCTACCTGCTGACATTCAACTGTGCGAAAACATTCTCACTTTCAAACGCCACTTGAAAACCCATCTGTTCAAACTCATGACCTCCTGATTCCTGAGATTTATTGTTTCATGCCGTTGCTCCATGGACTGCTTGTGCCAAATGACGTCAAAATCAGTTCATTTGTTTTCAAAACATCATGTTCACAAGTTTGTTAGCAGATGAATGGACAGACAGACATAAACACTGACAATATTACCAGGTATGTGTCCTGCTACTGCCAGTCTGGCCTGGCAGTAGCATAAAAAAACTAGGCACACAGAGAATATTCTATTTGGCCCGAATAGTAAACGGAATAGTGTATTTCTACTCGGCCAAATAGTATGGGGAATACTACATCGACAACAAACTTGTTGATAAATGTATTTAGTAAGCTCGTCTTTACAGCTAATGCATACTGAACAGAGACGGACGTTTGTGTGGAAATCCCAGCGGAATGGATCTGAAATAAAGTCCAATACTATGGCACAGTCTGGAATGGTTTCAATATGGTTTGCTATCTACTGGCATCATCACTGGTTATTTGTCAACTGAGAACTGCCTGTGCACTGTCCACTGCATCCTTGCTGAGTAACTTAATACGGGTCTGCCTCCATATGCATCAACTAGTTTCGGCCCTGGTTTATTGACTGCTCTCAGTGTGCTCACTGCTTAGTGCTATGGCATGGAAGTGACTCTCACTGCTGTGCAATAATGTACCAAGAGTCTAAAGCGTCATTATAAAGCCATGTTAAAGCCCCTCGTTTCTGCATCTGGTAAATCAATCTCGACTGTTTTCTATTCATCTATTGTCAGCTGAGTTTTAGAAACAAGAAACTTAGCTATTGCAAACAGGACGCACTCATCATCACCTAAAAGATAGGTTGGTCGAAGGTCCCTCGAGGTTATCAGACATGACATCCTTCATTAGATTGCTCAGACTTCCTATCGGAGACTTGAATGGTAGGCTTCACTGCTACACTGGCAGTAAACACTAAATAACTTAAATGACCTTGAAGATCGCTCACGGTCATTCGTGATGGCACAGTTCAATAGGCCACATGTATATCGATTGTTAGTGGTTTGTAGTAACAGTGTCTCTATCTTGAATGCTCAGCGAGTCAAAAATATTACAGGGTAACTACTCTCCAGACAATGTGAAATTCTCTGACAATTCCATGACATTTCCCTGACGGTTCGTGGCACTCCTGCCAATGTTAAGTATTACTCATATCATGCCGGTACTAGTGTTATTGTCAGCAGTGGGGCTAGGAATGCAACAGTGCATGATCCAAAACCAAAATGTAATGCACAAACTCAGCAAAGTCGAGACAAATTTAAAAACAGCAAATATGCATCTAACAATAAACAGTTTTGGCCACTTTTCCCTGACAACATTTTTTCCCTGACACTTCCCTGACTTTTAGTAAAATCCTGACTGACAGCTGTCAAAATCCCTGACATTTCCAGGTTTTCTATACAAGTGGTCACCCTGATATTAAGCCTACAATAATTAATAAGCACACATACACATGCATAAGCATGACCTACACCATTGTCCGAAGTCTGTCTGTCCATCCGTATGTCCGTCCATCACGTTCCTGTATTGTGTCAAAACCAATGAACATATTCTTAAACTTTTTTCACCATTGAGCAGCCACATCATTCTAGTTTTTCAACACCAAACTTTATGGCCAAAAAATTGGCAACATTCTGACTAGGGCCTCCTAATGGGGTGTAGATGCAGAGGTATATGAAAAAATCTCAATTTTTTACCAATATCTTGGTTTACCTCGGAAATGATACAAGACAGGCCCACAGTTACTATGGAACGCCTGTAGAAACTCATATGTAATCTATCAAATGGCGCCATATTCAATGACCTTGAATAATGCCTAACCCAGATTTCAAGGTTATGCCATTATTTGAATATCACAATGAAATATATGTACTAATAGCGACTTAGACACGCCCTACTCAAGGGTGTCATTCAAATGACCTTGAGTCACTTAGCAAAATATTGAATTACACGAAGCATCACGTGGCCTCTCTGCAACAGCTGAGCTTCTTGGTGCCATTACTGTGTCCCTCTGTAATACTGAACTTTGGTGTCAGTTTGTCAAATACAAATGTAATACACAAATGTTACACAACACTTGATCCACGGGCACCACACTGAGATAATAGAGCCCACACTGACCAGTGACTGCCCAACGCCACACAATCAGTGTCAGTATATCACAGGTTTTAGACTTTCATGTACAACATGAATACGAGATAACACGAGATTTCCGCTCTGGAGTTCTGCTGCACGACGTTAGCCATGAACACCAGCAAAGCTAGTGTTCTCAGTGAATGCTTGTTCATCTGTGCTAGTGACTGACCTTCTCAAACAACACAATATGGCTGTCGCCCAAAAATGAAGAATGCTTGGTGTTTTCTAAATAAATTTGTACATTTCTAACACTAATCAGTAGTTTGTGACGATGCTTTTGAAAGCAAGCATGTATCTAAGTTGGTATTTCTGGCACAGCTTTGAATACCTTACTGTTACAAACAAGAAACTTAGCAATAGCTAACAGGTTACATTCAACATCATGTAATTAAATACGGCAGTAGGAATAACTGCTCACATATGACATCTGACTGTTGTGATTGACACTGTACATTTATATGCTGTATATCTGATACACAGACAATGTAACCATTTATAGTTCATTATAAGACAGCAGAAAAGTAGACTACACTTACTTTCAGAGCTGAAATGACCTTCAAGGTCGATCAAGGTCATTGACAATGGCACAATTCAATATGCCACATATCACTTCGTATTAGTGGTCGGTGGTAGTAAGCATGTGTCGACATTCAACACCGAATAATGGAGTATCTTGAAATATGGGTAATGGATCATTAATTGAAAATGGCACCATTCAATTGATCATACATGACTTCCTGCCAGTCTGCCATCAACCTGTCTATCTCATACCATTTTCGAGATCTATGATGTTGAAGAATATCACGAAGTTGAAATATAGGTTAGGGGTCACTCACCTGCACATATATGCAAGATTTGTACATTGCTGAACTCCACAGTGTGAGTCAAATTTTTTTATCCCCGAAGTTTTCTAAACTTTTTCTCCAATGGCCGAGAATTTTTAAGCAAAATTATCTACACCAAATGACGAAATTTTATCCACTTACCTCTAAATTTGTACAGAGCTGCAGCTATCTTTTTGCCACTGATAGTATAGGTCTACCTTCCTTCACTTCCAAGCAGCAAGCCCCAGAAAAAGCGATATAAGGTAAGGTGGTGCATCAAAACTGGTACCAATCGCAAGCCCATATGTGACTTCCTAATAGCCTTCCATTATTCCTATATGACTATCTTTTATCGTTTCCGAGATATAACGATTTACTGGTCAAATATCAGTTTTTCTTTATCACTTTTACCAACTACAGTCTCATTTGAAGCCCTACGAGGGGTTCTGTAGGGACCCAGGGTATGAAAGTGGGTACCAAAAAGCTACAGTCCTAGAGATACCCAAAGATTAAAACTGGATGATCCTACAGACATTAGTTTTGAGTCAACAGCAACATGTGGCAGACGGACAGACAGACATACAACGGACATGTCACTCATAGCTAAGTCATGCTCTAGCACAGCTGAGCACGACAAAGCAGAGTATGTATTAGATAGCTGCACTGGGACAAATACTTGTCCCCACCCCCGACCGTCCCCACATCTGTCATCCCCATCTCCACCCCATTCCCACTATTATTTTCAACATTGTCACCATCCCCGCCACATTCCCGTAGCTTTCATCCCAGTACCCGCCTCATCCCCGCAACAGTCATTCCCATCCCCAACTGTCCCCGCAGATGATTGTTCCCATGCCAGTCCCCAGAACCATCGTCATATATCAAATAAAATTGAAAAATGGAAAAGTGGAAATAACATCAATATAATAAACATCTTATAAGACAGCACATAGTAGCACAAAGTCCCAAACAGTCCAATGCAATGTTCAGAACAGTTCATATCAGTTCACTCATGGTCAACAGTCAACACTGTTGTTCCTTCATGGACTTAAGTTAAGTGAACTGTTGACTCAACAGTTCACTTAAGTCCATGAAGGAACAACAGTCCATCGACAGAATGTGGACTGAGCTGAGTGCGAC
>Ga0209339_1000847_pt1 | contig 11984 bp, 12 predicted proteins | sample OlaalgELextract3_FD_187376 | JGI IMG/M metagenome (GOLD analysis project Ga0209339, IMG submission 187376) | Olavius algarvensis symbiont microbial communities from Tuscany, Italy - Type A ELBA extract 3 (SPAdes) (version 2) | ecosystem: Host-associated > Annelida > Digestive system >... | reverse complement strand
GGGGGGGGGGGGGGGACCACTTGGCGGTAGCTGGTCCGGACTTCCGTGGTTAAGCTATACCAGCAGGGGGAGAGAACCTAAAATAAGGTTTCTCACCTCTTCACCCCGAAGAGCTAGCTGGTTTCTTGAATCAAGACTTACACATCGCCACAGCTTCCCCCCCTCGCTCAACCTTTATATAGAAGAAATTTTTTTTCTGGGAAGGGGGCACAGCCCCCTCCCCACACCCATTCCCCGCACCCCACCACCTCACTGCTATAACTGGTGCCTCACTGGTAATAGATTTTTGTATCAGTGGGCCTTCCACTGGTAATAGAATTTCGTATCGGTGAGCTGCAGCGTCGGATCTTGGTGAATGGCAAGATATCGTAAATAATTAATATTTCCCACTATTAAGGGAAGTGAAAAAACTGATATCTTTGGTAGCCTTTGGTAAATACTGCTACCAGTGTGCCAACTATGCTATCGTTTCAGCTACCACTAATTGTAGTGAGTTAGCGAACACATATTTGGTCTACTACGAGCTGTTATCATTTGCACGCCAATTTTCAGAATCGATACTGATGGCGGTTGATCGGCTGTTTACATTTAACAGTTGATAGAGGTATAGTGGTTAGGATCTGGAGTAGGGATGTTAATACCTGGGTAGTTGTTAACCCGGGTCCCGCATGTGCTACCCGGGTCCCGACCTGGGTCCCGTAATGCCTGAAGTACTGGTGTATCGATGGCCATGGCCAAGTGGCCCATGTGGATGGCTGGCCACATGAAAACTGAAGTTTGTTGTTAACTTGGTATTGCTGTATATATAGTATTTGTTATCAATTTCAAAAGTTATTGTACTAGATAAAATGTACTATTAAGTATTAATAACTTTGAGAAATGTATTCTCAATAAATTTCACAGTAAACAAATACTTGCAGTATTTCCGGTTGAGTGGTTCAACTAATCGCTGGAAATTACATAACTGTCCTAATTGTAGTGCTGTGACGGTTTTCGAACCGAAACTGAAAACCGCCGGTTTTAAGGCAAAACAGAATCGAACTGAAACCACAATTTTCTGGCGGCTATGTGACGGTTTTTCTCGAATTTCAAAAATGGCCCAGCCCGATCACAAAAGTCTGCAACAATAACATAATTACCGGCCTTGCCGGACCCGTGCCTCTGCCGTCTGAAGTAACTGTCTGATGGTCTGAAGTGGAGTTGCCCTGCAGCTTAATTACTGGCCACAATGGACTCATGTCACGTTGCCGGCACCAACTGAATTGACAGACTGTCTGCTGGCGCCGGAGAGTTACGTAATTATTCATCACGTAATTACTCATTACTACGTTGCGTCTGACTGCTGATCCACTGACTCATCAGAGAAATGTAAACAGCTGTATGTCACATAGGTCTACAATGCGGTTTCCAAGCTGTCATACGCAACACACAACACAGTGGACGCACATTGCGGTTTTTTTATCTGTGTCGTATGACCAGCATGTGTTGCATCCGTTGTGTTGTGTACAGCAGCTTGGAAACTGACTTTAAGTCCACTTTCATAGGCCTACATGCGGTTTTCAAGTTTTTCATGCGGTTTTCAAGTTGTCATATGCAACACACGCAACGGATGCACGGCTTGCAACGCAATCAAAAAACCGAAATACGCAATGCATGCACGCAAAAAACACAACGCATTCAATCGATTGTGTTCTTTGCGTGCATTGCGTTATTCATGTGCATGCATTGCATTGCATTTGACAGCTTGGAAACTGACCTTTAAGTCCGTTTTCTGCTTTCTGACGGCGGTGGCTCTGTTTCGACGTTCGGCACGTGTAGGCCTACGTCAACCGGCGATAGGTAAGGTCTTGTTTGATGATGGATGGGAAGTTTGTTAAATTCAACGATCGACGCTGGTCCGGGATATAATTATCAAAGCGTCCACATTAAACAAATGGACGCCAGTGTCAGCAAGCGTGTGTGTGGCGGGCTGACATGTGGATCTCCTGCAAATGTGTTAGATAATCAACAGCATCACGGTCCAACGACCAGTGTCGCCCACCACACACCATGTCTACTCTTCTCCCTCCATGAAAGAAGAACAAGCCAATGCCACCTGCGTGACTGGTGCTTTTCACACCCAACCGCCATGTGCAGTGTGATGTTTGTCTTTACGTTGTCCCTGTAAATGTCATGTAAATTTAGCGAGTAGTGTGAGCCGTGGTGCTGCATGGTGCTGAGTGGAAGCACAGATTAGAAGGCTGCCGCCAGCATCGTGCACAATAGGATGCTCATTGTTGTCTGCTGCCGTGGGTGAAGTGCTGTCATTTACTTACTTAATTAAACCGAACCTAAATCGAACCGTATGGCGGTTTTTGGGTTTTAAAAACCGAAACCGAACCAAGTTTTTGAAAATTCAAACCGTCACAGCACTACCTAATTGGGTGACATGTTACGTTAAGTAAGTACAATATGGCTACAGCCTACAATATCATCCGAGTTTGGCAGACGTGCTTTCAGTTACTGTGCACCATCTGTTTGGAACAACTTACCGTTATCTATCCGATCTCTCAACAGTTTCAACTCATTCAAATCCCATCTAAAAACCCATCTGTTTGCTCATCATTAACAGTCACTGTCCTCTTGCCACCTAGCGACCGCCGCGCCTCAGATTCAACCATTTTGTTTGACATTGTGCGCGTTATAAATCACTTGTATGTATGTATGTATGGCAACGCACAGTCACAACAACAATGTAGGAATGTTATTTATATTTTTACATATATATTTTTCTTATGGTTTGACCTTCACTATCAGTAAGTCGTTGGAAGTGGGTAATTCGGATAGTATTTCGGGTATTTAACTTCCTGGGATCGGGTAGTAAATTTGGGACCGGGTACCTGTTGACATCCCTAATCCGGAGTTTGGGTTAATGCCAGTTTTCAAATTTTTGTTTTTTTTTCCGAATGTTGCTACACTCCAACTTGAAGTTTGAACCCCACTGCCAGTCTCTAGACGGTACCGTAAAATAGTGTATAAAGGTGCAGCATTTTTCATCTGTACTGTAAACTTGCAACAGTATGCGTGCATTTTTTTGGCCACCTAGTGGCCATATTTGAACATCATTGCTGATCTACCACTACCAATTGTCGAACTGTATTCCGGTATCACTGACCCTTCAAAAAATTCCCTGCCTCGGGTCGTTTAGGGTCAGGACTCGGGACCCCACCTTGTGAGTCGAATAGGATCAGGAATACGGGTTAGTGCCAGTGTTTATATTTTCGCTTGTAGAATCTTGCATTGCTTGTATTGTTTGTGTTGTTTGTGGTTGTGGTTTTTCCCATGTTTTTATTTTAGTGTTATGTATTGCTTGTAGTGCTGTGGTGACTGACCCAAGTTGTGGTATTCGCACGTACGTTTCTGAGCACTAAAACTGTTGGCGTTGCTTGACATTGGCTCATCAGCGATGGCTCTGCGTACAGCAGGACTGTTGCGGCAGTTTGCTGTGACGGGTTTAGGGTGGCGGTTCATGCCAACCCGGCAGCTGCGCAGGTTTCAACCTGCAGTCGACCGACAGCCAAAGTGGGTGACAGCAGATGAAGCTGTATCAGTCATCCAGTCTGGTTTGTTACATTTTTCACTTACGACCTTGACTTTGTCACTTACCGACATTGTGAATTTGTATAGATAGAAAGAGTATCTGCAGTTGTGTGAGGAGAGTATCAGAAGTTATTTACATTCAGTATCACCTACAGTAGTGTAACAGTGTTTGACTACTTGAGCACTTACTGTCCACAGTGATCTAGCTATTATTTATAGCTGTTTAGCCTTTATTTACTCAGTACTCAATGTCAGGGTCTACAGTTTTTCGTGGCTCACAAAGTCTGCATTATGGTATTGTTAAAATGCTTTCATATTTCGAGTTGTGGCTGGACTTTTCCACATGCTGTCATTGTCAATCAGCAGTGTGCAGTTAACTTAACCACACTGGCTACAGTTATCATTCCATCTGGAAAATTAAAGTTCTGTCCAGAGAGATCTTGAAAAATACATTTTTGTAGTTCCGTATATGCTAACCTATTATAGGTGTTCACCAGGTGGCTATGTAAATGGTAGCTGTTACAATCTGTCACACTTCTGAACAAGTAACAGCTGTCGCTAACAGGTCGCACTGAGCACCGGTTGAAATAATTGATTTGTTTCATTATATGTACTACATATTTGATATACAGACAATGAAAACATTTATGGTACCTGAAATGATCTTAAAAGGTCATTGATGTCATCGGCAATGTTGTCCTTCGTTAGATCGCTTGAACTTTCTATCAGAGATTGTAAAGTGGACTACACTTATTTTCAGAGAAAAATAGCTGAAGTGACCTTGAAGGTTGATCAGGGTCATTGGTGATAGCACGTTTCATTAGCCCACATATCACTTGTTATTAATGGTCTGTATTAATTGCAAATTATCGTTAGTAAGTAAGTGAATGTGCTGCTGAAGCTGGTGATGGTTTTACATTGTTTCAGGCATGACTGTGTACATCCACTGTGTCGCTGCCACACCACTTGTACTTGTCGATGCAATGACAAAGCATGGCATAGCATCGAAGCTGAAAGATGTTGAAGTGATACATTTGCATACTCAAGGTTCTGCAGAGTATACCAAGCCGCATTGTCAGGGTATGAATTAATAATTCACTATATATCGGCATCAGCCATTAGAACTAAATCAGTAGCAGATAATACTACTGCTGGCAGTAGCCGAATGTTTTCCATTAACTTGTCCAAGAGATCCAGTTAACCAAACCATTGGGGTGTAAAACCAGTCTACTTTGGTGTGAGTCACAAGCTCATTTTTTTGCGAGGGTTATGATGGTAAAGGCATCTGGCGTAAAATATTTGTGGTCGGTGTTTTTTTGCTCACGTTAACTGTGCCATTCCTATAATACTGTCTGCTGGCATGCGAGCCAGTGGACTTAAGGACAGGACTGGCCTACACAGTGCTTCCTGGGGCCTCATAAAGTCATGAGAATCCAGAATGGCTGATTGTTCTGATGCCAGCTTACCCGGTTTGTCCTGGACAAAGGATCGTAAAACGATTTTGTTTTGTTGTCCGAGAGACCCAATTAATAAACCCCTGGAAGTGTTTTTGAAAATTCATTGCAGAAATATTTGGCCTTGTATCATTCTTTGCATCACCTGATATCTGTTTTCGAATTTTCAACTAAATGTAGTAACTGCTAAATGTTACTGATTACCTATTTTATTGCACATTTGTAGCTATAAGTACTCAGTACAGGCAGACAGTAATTTTTCATTTTGGATTTTTTTGTATTGTGGTTTTTGTGATGTTATCCCAACAGTGAGACATGACATTATGAATAGTGCCGATTTGGGAATGGGTGCTTTATTGTTAGGCATAATTTGACCGGTTTTATACCGGTAGACTTTACATCCATCTTCAAGAAATAGTCCCATAGTTTTTGGCATTATTTTTAAGATGGCATAGGTTGGGAGGGTGTGCAGTGCCTCATGGGGGCTTCATGGAAGTCCAGAATGGGTGGTTGTTCTGGTGCTGGCTCATTTGGGTTGTCATTGAGAAATGGCCATAAAAAGATTGTTGTTCATTATTTCAGTTAGGATAATGCTAAATTAGAAATCAAATGGATTACCTCCAAGGCAATGCAGTACTATCAGGATGGGGACAATTCTCAGTTTAAACGGTTTTGGGGCCATAAACTCAGACCCCTCGACTCGACCAATCTACTCAAGATTTAACTGTCTTGTTACTGGTATGTAGGGTGTTTCTGACAAATTATCTGTATAATGGGTTGGCTATAAAAGTGATAAGATAATTTAAGTGATTGACAAAAAGTTGCAAGAAATCATATCTAAGATCCCTCTGTCTGAAATATGACCATTTCTAGATAGTCTGTGAAAACTGCTACTATGCCAGAGACCCAGTAATGGTGTGCTAGCATGCCGTCTAGAGGTCGCGCAACAACTACACACTACACACACCATCTTGGCTGGCGGTTTGGCTTAGTGATAATGCGTTGGCTTCGATCAATGTAGTTGCGCTACGTCAAACCCGGTTAGTACTAGGATGGGTGACCGTCTGTGGACGGGTAAACCATTTCGGTATGTAACCAGCCAACTAGGCTAAGTCAGCCTTTCATCCTTAATGGGGTCGATAAATCGAGTACCAACCTGCCCGGTTGGGGTGAAGGCGGGGCGGTCACCTCTATCGGGTGGCAGATGACACTGTGTGATCCCGTTGACAAGTGGCGTCTCGTAGTTCTGAGGTGAATTTCACTAAGAACTATACGCTCCTTTACCTTTACCTTTATCTACTGAGCACATTCAGCAGCTGCACCACCGAGCATCGTTGACTAACAACTGTGTGTAATTTGGCACTCTGCTGCAGACATATAAACAAAAACTTGAACATAGATGCACAACACAACATTCCCCTACAGAAAGGCACAGAGATTTTTTGCCACGCAACTGCAGCCTGCCTAGGGTGGCCTATACCGTTTTCCGGTATATGTAAGTCTGTCCATCACATAATGTGTATTGTGCTGAAGCGATTAAACATATTTGTAAACTTTTTCACCATCTAGTAGATCCACCATTCTAGTTTTTCCATATCAAACCTTGCGGCAATATTCTGACAGGGACTCCCCAACTGGAGAAAAAATCGCGATTTTTGACCAGTGTCTCACTTTGGGATTGACGACTGGTGGAGTGTGGATTGTTGTCAACAAATTTTGACCGTGGAATAAGTTTACAAAAGTGTCGGCTTCCATTTGTAGTTAGCAGATGGTCACGCCGAAATGCAATACATTAGGAATCTTTACATGTTTCGTATAGTATTGTAAACAAACTTTTATGGTCTGAATATGTTTATGACAGCAAGTGTTGATGTCATTTTTATTAGGTGACAGGTATGCCAAAGAGAATGGAACAGAATTTATTTGTACACATTGGTAAATCTGATGCCAAAGTAACTAATAATAAAACAGTGCACTCAGGGTATTGTAGTGTTGAATATAACTACAGACAGATACAGTTATGTGGCCTCTGTCGTTTTACTAGATTCAGTATGGTACTTGCATGTATGCATTGCATTCGTGCAATATTGAACCCCGAAAAACTCTTCATCGCCGTAGACAGAATTCTGCAAGAAATCAGAATGTAGTGTGACTGTGTTGTCAGGAATTTTTCGGTCAAGTTCTGTGTTTATCGGTGAGAACTGTCGCGAGGCTGTGAATTCAGGCCGGGCTGACTTCATCCCAATATTTTTCAGTGAAGTGCCTCTGTTGTTTGAGCGTGGCTTTAAGAAGGTGGATGTGGCTCTTGTGACAGTCAGCCCTCCCGACAGCCATGGCTTCTGCACTCTGTCGACTAATGCAGACATCACCGTGGCTGCTGTCAAAACAGCAAAACATGTCATTGGTTTGTTTTGATCAATTTGTTAAGATATACTCATGTCATATTTAGAATGGCTTAGTTTCTACATAATCTTCTGATCTCATTTATTTTCTCTATTTGATTCACAAATCAGTCAAAACTGATCCATCAAATCATTACTGATTTCTCATGTAAGTGGTTGCATTTGAATGTTATAATTAAGAATTGTATATTTAGGATTATTCTTCCTTGCTGCCAGCTTTTGCAACTTTTAATTAATGTGCAATAAAAGAAACATTTTACGCTGCCACAGCATGCAGTGGCAGTCCTAGTGTCTGTCGTGAAGTCTGTCCCATGTCGAAATCGGCTCACCCACAGTCCCACAGGTCGAGCCATGATGTCTGTAGGCCACATTTATGATGGCCATAAGACTCCCGGCCATGATGCCCACGCTGGCCAGCCAGCCACAATGGCTGTCCGTATGGTGGAGTCCATTCGTGTGCCAACCTGTATTTGCTTGTGGGCAGGTGAGTCTATACCCATGCAAAGATAGAGTAGTCTGCAGTGCAGGGCTGGCAAGTTTATTATACACATGCTGCTGCGGGCAGTGTGGGGGCATTATGACTGTGGGCGGTCTTTAGCTCTCTTTTTATCTGTCTATTTTGAATAAATGTTTATTTGTCAAAATTTTACTTTTTATATATAATTTTATATAATGATGTCTGTAGGCCACATTTATGATGGCCATAAGACTCCCGGCCATGATGCCCACGCTGGCCAGCCAGCCACAATGGCTGTCCGTATGGTGGAGTCCATTCGTGTGCCAACCTGTATTTGTTTGTGGGCAGGTGAGTCTATACCCATGCAAAGATAGAGTAGTCTGCAGTGCAGGGCTGGCAAGTTTATTATACACATGCTGCTGCGGACAGTGTGGGGGCATTATGACTGTGGGCAGTCTTTAGCTCTCTTTTTATCTGTCTATTTTGAATAAATGTTTATTTGTCAAAATTTTACTTATTATATATAATTTTACTTATACCATATAAGGACTAAAAAAACAACCAGATGTCTGTATTGGTAGCATTATTTAAATTTAAAAAAGTGTGTTTAAATTTTTTTATATTCTAAATATTCTGTTATGCTGAAAGATTTTTATGGTTGTGTGTACATACAGGTCAGGTTAATGCATGTGCCCCACGTACATTTGGTGATGGCATCATACATATGTCACAGTTTAATGCATTAGTGAAAGCCGATGCACCATTGCCAGAGATGCCTCTGCGTGAGATATCGAAAAATGATAACATTATTGGAAAACTTCTGGCAGACAACCTTATTGAAGACGGAGCAACACTACAGCTCGGTTTGTTTTATGCATTGACACTCTTTGGTAATCATTGACAGATGGTGTGTTTAGGGCTGCATTGCATAGTTTTTCTTAGCGGCTTTACAGCCTTTTTTCACTTGAAGTATTCCACACTTGGCCTGATGCTCATCTGATGTGTTTGTTGACTAGTGGCTAACTCTGCTTAAAATTTTGTGCTGACTTGTGCATAATGAGCTCTTAATGGGCATAGCTTTGTTTACAAGTAACAATTGGCAAAAATTCCAGTGTGGACAGCATACATAAATAACTCAGTAAAACCCTTTTAACATAGTAACACATACACGTATAGGTGTGCTGGCATATGTAATATGTATATATGTTTGCTGAGGATTAGTTAGCATAAGTAAGTAAGTAAAAAGTCTATATAGCGCAGTTGGCATGAAACCTCTAATGTGCTGAATGCATCAGTATGTTGCAAACAGAAACGTCTTCAGAAATTGTCTGAAACTGTACAGTTATTATACTAACAGTGTTATTGTGTATGTCACATTTCGATATACCACGTTTGGCATGTTTATTTGTCTAGTATCATACTAACGTAGAGTGTGATATTGCTGCAGAATTTTGCACAAGTGTTTATGCTGTATTTGTACTGTTGTAAACTAAGTGGTGAAGTTGTTGTGCTCTGCAGTGTCCATTACTCCACTGTCTCTGTTTACTACAACAACTTGTGATGTAAACAATACTACATAAACTTAATGGCATGGCTACCAGTATGTAGCAGGATTATGTATAAGCTGTGCACACTAATGTATACTGTCCACAGTGGCAGAACTGCAGTATACATCAGTGAACTGGTTAACACTTGCTTCCACATTCGTCAGTCATGGTCTTGGTCCTCATCTGCATCTAACTGCATAATTGTCAAGACTGTGAACTGAATTTGGCGACGTGACCGGTTCATCTGTTGTACCTGTTGCTTGGAATGGATTGCCTCAGGATTTTTTTGACAGCTGCATCTAGTGATGACATTTAAAATCATCTTTTAAGTAGCCTACTGCTTCTAACTTCAACTTCAAGTAATTAATGTTACTTTGTATGTTCTTGTATTGTCTTGTCTTGTCTTGTCGAATGCACTACTGTTCTTAATTCATTTGTACTCACACAAACACATAAGTTTAACAGCCGTCTTCCAGGTGAACTGGGTTAGCCATATCTCCCCTTAAGATTTCTTCTCCATTTTTTTGAGCCTGTGCATCCTCCAGATTCAGACCAAATCTATTCATATCCTCTTTGATATCATTGCTCCATGTCTTCCTCGGACGTCCATTTGGTTTTGTTCCTTCCACTTCTATCATTGTACCACATTTAACTCATTCGGTATCATCCTTAACGTTCCATGCTTCCAAACCATTTCAATCTGCCTTTCTTAATCACCAAACTGACTAGTTCCAGTCCCAACAGTTCTCTCAAGTCTGCATTCTTCTTCCTTTATGTTAAGGTAAACCCACACACTGATCTGATCATGCTCATTTCAGTTCTGTCTGACTTTATGTTCTTGTTCCATTTTCGTGAGCCACGTCTCGCTGCCATATATCAAACTACTCCTCACACGTGATGTATATATATGCTTTGCCTTTCAGTTTTAACAAAAATAATTTCCCATTTAGTGTAGGCAAATACTCTCAGAACTTTTTCCACACAGTTCTGACCCTTGCTGTCACTTCCAAATTACATTCTCTATCAGCACTGAACATGTTACCTAAGTAGCAGACCTTTTCTAACAGTACTTCATTACCAATGTCCAATTTGTTGTCATTTGCAATGTACTTGGCACATTATAAATGTCTATGATGATGATGATGCCATGTACCTACCTAATCAGTTTCCTGTTTTGTTTATTGTTGGTAAATAGATTTGATGACTGTTCAGTGTGGTAATCGGCTTTGGTAGGTATTGGAAGAATTCCGCACTCTGTGCTGAGTAAATTAAAGAATCGTCGAGATCTTGGGATTCACTCAGAGATGATCAGTGATGGTGTCATTAACCTGTTCCAGTCTGGACAAGTGACAAATGCTCGCAAGGTAAGATATTTTTAGTCGCCGCTCGCTCCTGAGATGACTTGTAGAACCGGTCAAATGTCAGTCTGTGTGTCTGTGAGTCTGTCTGTGTGGTGTCAACGTTTTCAAAACCCTAAGGCTCTGAGACTGCTGGGCCGAGGTTGATGAAACTTGGCATGTACATTCTGTGGATCAGGGAACAAAACTTCCGGGAAGTGGAATTGTGAATTTTTTGCCCATGCGCCACGCGGGTCCACCCAAACTTAGTCTCGAAAATGGCCTGTGGCGTCAGTCCATGCGAAGAGACAACTCACGCCGAGCAGGGTGACATATTCATATTAGGAACCTTCATCGGTGACATTTTTGAGATTTAATTGACTCTATGTATTAGGATTTACGGGAAAATGCATACAGGCATCTATTGCTGATCTATTTTCATTTGTACCCATGTCCTTTTTACTGTACAGTATGTGCTATGGTAATTCTACTGTCTGTCTATCCGTCTGTTACATGCGTGATCCATGTCAAAATGGCTAAACACATTATGAGATTTTAACTACTTGTTAGAGTCATCATTATAGCTCTCTAGTATTGCACTTGGGGAACAATCCATCTGTCATATACACATTTAATTTAACAATCACTGGAAGTTTTGCGTGACAAATTGTTGTTAGTTTAGTACGAAAACAGCGACAGCTGATTTGATATTTATGTCCAGTTTGTCTGCAAAGGACATAATACCAAAATCCATACACAGGTGGGATATGAAAAATTAACTTTTTTCTACCTGTATGTCGCTATATTTAGAAACGATACAAGATATGGTCATATTTCTATGCTACACTAGGCCCGCCCCTTACCTCCATTTGGCCACATCAGTCCCGTAAGCTGTGTGCATTTGACCAGATGGCTGGTGCATTAACAGTTGCCGTTAATGGTTTATGGATATTCATAGTGTGTTAGCACTGCTCAGCATGTAACCACTGCACTGTGCATAATTGTTACCATCAACAGTTGCAGTTGATGGCAACATTGCTGTGCTGGGAAAGCCCCTCTTATTGTTATTATTATTATTATTTTTTTTTTTTTTATTTAGACCCTCGGTAGATATATTCCCGAGGGATTTAAAAAATTGAAAAAGGTAACATAATGGGTATGATCATCAGTCCGTGCAATCAGGGGCCGGCAAACTATCATGTAACAAG